>Ga0325411_1009680_pt1 | contig 10250 bp, 7 predicted proteins | sample PopdelMetagenome_13_FD_206181 | JGI IMG/M metagenome (GOLD analysis project Ga0325411, IMG submission 206181) | Populus deltoides microbial communities from Bellville, Georgia, United States - Xylem-PdIQD-R4 | ecosystem: Host-associated > Plants > Phyllosphere > Stem > Wood/Secondary xylem...
TTTTTTTATTTATTACCGACCCTCCGTACTGGCTTTTAATTTGACTCTTCAGACACAGGCTCCGAATTTCTTCCATGGGCTAAGATTGTCAACACTCATGTGAAATACCATGCTGAGTGTGCCCAAGTTAGGTTTCCCACCCCTTGACCCCACCCCTCTCCAAACCAGAGATTAACAAACAATACACAAGCTTCAATACCCCTTTTTTATTTATTATTATTATTATTATTATTATTTTTAGGTAGATTTACGTATCCTTCACATGTTGAAATCCCAGCACATCGAGTTGGACTCTTGATCCATTACATCAGCAGGAGCTTTGTCTTCCGTCATCTTCGTTAGTACATGAGGCTATTAAATATTTTTTATTTAAAATGAATAAATAATATTTTTTATTTAAAAATCATAAAAAAACATCTAAAAAAATTAATTTAACATTTAAACAGGCGGAAAACATTTTAAAATTATTTTAAAAAAATGGAAGAAACCCTCCTAACACGGAAATTTGTTAAAAATAATCACTCACCACTCCATACAAGGCTAGGCGAGTGTGGATTAAAATAAATGGAAAACGCTTATAAATTCTCTGCAACAACTAATTTCTTGATACATCAAAGAAACAAATTAAATCATAAAAGTAGGGCCCATGATGGATCACATCACATCTACTACTCCTTGATAATCCGACGGAGGAAAACAATCGATTGGTTACAGCTATCGTAGATCTTCGTCACACCATCTATCTTTACCCTCTTATCCAGCTGACAATAAATTGGACAGGTTGGGAAATTGATATATAAAATAAAAAAGAAATGGTCAATTAAAGTAGCAGCTTCAAGTTTAGTGAAGTAACGTCACGGTTCTGTAATATTTAATTAAATTTCATGTTTTTAAATTATGATTTCAATTAAATATTATTGTTGGTAATGATAATAGAATTTTAATTAATATTATAGTTCATAACAACATATCAATTCAATTTAAGATAAATTGGTCGATGAATTAATACTAAAAATCAAAAAATAATTATGGTGTGAATAATAATTTTTTAAAATTTAAATTAAAATATATTTTTGAGCTTTTAAAAATAAAAATATTTAACAAATATCATAATTTTTTAAAACTCAATAAATAAAAAATGCTATTTGGTCGAATTTGTTTTTTAAAATGATGTTATTGCGCATAAACTTTTAACTTAATTAGCTAATTTTTAAAAAATCTAATAAATTCCAAATGTGAACGTGGGAGTCTTTTAGAAAGTCGTTATCAACTGTACACCTCTCTGTCTCTCTTTCCATGTTTTCACTCACTGCTGTCTGAAAGTGCTGTTTGCTCATCTTCAATTAACTGCCTCTGCGAAAAATCTGCACCAGCTAGAATTTTGAGAAAGAAAGAGAATTGTGTGTCTGCTATCTCTTTTGCTTTTGGAATTCCAAAACAAGTATAGTAGAATTATAGAGATACAGTGAGAGGTTTCAAGAAATCACCAAGAGTCCAAGTGAGAGAGAGAGAGAGAGAGAGAGAGAGAGAGAGGTACTACTTTGAGTCAACAGCATCTACAGATCCCTCTCTAGCTTGCATTGTCAAACTTGGGAGAGAGATTTGTCATTTGAGAGCATAAAAGAAAAGAATAGAGAAATATATGCGGTCTTGTGCAAAAATTCCAAGAGTTAGAGATAATCTAGTCTAAAACGAACAGATGGGTTTTTTCCCCCTGCTATTTCTAAGTGAAGGAACAAGAACCAGAGAGAGATTTGAAAAAGAAGTAAGGATGGGTTCTTTATGTTATTTCTCTTCTCTCATTCTATTTCTTTCACTGTTAACTCCACAACAAATTTCTGGAAACAATACGGAGCTTGAAGCTTTGGTGAAACTAAAGTTTGCTTTAGACCCAAACAATAAATATTTACAGTCATGGACTAGTGATGGCGACCCCTGCAGTGGCTTATTTGAGGGTGTGGCTTGCAACGAGCATGGCCAAGTGGCTAACATTTCATTGCAGGGAAAGGGACTATCTGGTACAATATCTCCTGCAGTGGCAGAACTGAAGAGCTTGTCCGGTCTGTACTTGCATTATAATTCGTTGTCTGGAGAGATACCAAAGGAGATTGTTAATTTGGTTGGGCTGTCTGATCTTTATCTCAACGTGAATAATCTTTCTGGGAGTATTCCTCCTGAGATTGGCAGCATGGCTTCTCTACAAGGTTAGTTTCTAGTCAATTTTGTTGAAAAAGTTACAGCTTTAATTTGTTGAAGAACAAATATTGGGTCTCTATATTTCTCTCTTGGTATTTATGTTGTGTGTTATTGTGATTTACATATCCTGTTTCTCTTCTAAAAATTGAGTGAAGGGTAACTCATATGTTAGATGTAGAAGAGATAAAATCTAGTTTTGCTTGCAAAATAATGGCTTCTGCATCCTGGATTAGCGTGACTGGCCGATTGTGTCTTTGTGATCTTTTTTTATGCTGATAAAACGGAGGAAAAGCAATGAAAGTAAGCGTTCACTTATTCGATCTGTTGATTGACATGTCAAACAAAAAAACAAAAAACTGAAAGAATTAATGCTACGATTAGGCAAAAGAAAATATTGTGGTAGTTAGTTTGGCACCAAAGTCTTATGGAGAGAAGTGATCAGTTAAAAGATCACTCATCTGGTTCATCTTTTATTAAATATGCATCTTGATTTTGACTGTACTCTTTTGGCAATCAGACATTTATGACCAAAGAATTGAACTTAAAATAGAGAAATTGAAAGCTTTCTTGAACATCTAACAAGATATTCCATTATACACAATTCAGTGGGATTTTCTTAGATGATTGTTTTTCCATGGACCAAGTGAATCGATAAGCTATACTTCAACTTTTCTTTTCCCACATCTTCTCACCAAACAAACGCACCACTAGATTCGGCTGTCTATGTTGTGTACCTAGTTGTCAAGATCTATGGCGTAGAGCATTCTTAATAGATGGTAATGTTTCAAGCATTTTTGTGTCAATTTTGACTAATCGGGTATTTCTTTGTTATGTAGTTTTAGAGCTATGTTGTAACCAGCTCGCAGGGTACATACCTACAGAGATGGGGTCCTTGAAGAGGCTAAGCGTTCTAGCATTGCAGTATAACAGACTAGCCGGTCAAATTCCTGCCAGCTTAGGGACCATGGGAATGTTGAAAAGGCTTGATATGAGTTTTAATTACTTGTCTGGGACAATTCCTCAAGGAATAGCTAACATTCCACGTCTGGAAGTGCTGGATGTCCGGAACAATTCTCTTTCTGGAACTGTCCCTTTTGGTAAGTATATTTTGTCTAACCTTAAAAAAACTTCTTGAATTATTTTGTTTCTTCTACGTCTCATCTTCCAAGTGATAGCCAATGGCTTGCTGTATGCATTTTCGTTCCTTGTAGATTTTTGTAATGCATATTGAGCTAGACTGATTTTATGTTTTTGATAATAAAAAATGAAGCTTTGAAGAGATTAAACGGGGGATTTCAGTTTGAGAACAACCAAGGTTTATGTGGAACTGGATTTCCTCTATTGAGAGCTTGCAGTGCTTTTGATAATATGAACATCAACCAAGTTGGCTCGTTGGGACCGATCGCTAATAATTCCGCTAAAAAAGTTACCCCCCAGTCTGCAATTCTGCAGCCACATTGCAACCAAACCCATTGTTCAAATTCATCAAAACTTCCACAGGCTGCCATTGTTGCAGGGGTTATTATAGTCACTATCACATTGATGGGTGCTGGATTTCTTATCATTTTCTGCTATCGCCGGAAGAAACAAAAGATTGGGAATACATCTGATTCTTCTGATGGTCGGCTAAGCACTGACCAGGCTAAGGAGTTCCACAGGGCTGGTGCCTCTCCACTTGCAAGTCTTGAGTATTCTAACGGATGGGACCCATTAGGTGACAGCCGAAATGGCATTGAATTCTCTGTGGAGCATCTAAATAACTTTAGATTCAACCTGGAAGAGATCGAGTCTGCTACCCAGTGCTTTTCTGAGGTGAATGTATTGGGAAAGAGCAGCTTCTCAACTGTCTACAAAGGAGTTCTCCGAGATGGTTCTCTTGTAGCTATTAAGAGCATTAACGTAACCAGCTGTAAACCTGAAGAAGCCGAGTTTGTAAAGGGTTTAAACTTGCTAACATCTTTGAGACATGACAACCTCACTCGGCTGCGAGGCTTTTGTTGCTCCAGGGGCAGGGGTGAATGTTTTCTTATCTATGATTTTGCTCCCAAGGGAGATCTGTCAAGATACCTTGATTTAGAAGATGGAAGCAATCAAGTTCTTGACTGGTCTACAAGAGTTTCCATTATCAATGGCATCGCAAAAGGTCAGTTTTATTCTCATTTTCTGCCGCCACAATTTGATTTCTACTGTATTTTGCCTCAAATAAGTCAAAATGTAGGTGGATAGGCTATTGATAATGAGAAGTAGATGAGAAAGTGCAATGAAAAGTTTGGCTATCATGTTTTCATTTCTGACATGTAGCTCTTTCATTTATTCATCAATCAAAAGTTTGGTTTTTGCCTCTTCCCATTAATGGTTTGCCTTGAAATATTAAATCAAGGCTTGAGTTTTGCTCAATAATTTCAAATAAAATGCTACATGGGACATAAGATTAAAGTTACTTCTAACAGCGAGTTTCTGGACACTTATTCTGTCCTTTATTGTCAATTAGGTATTAGATATTTGCACAGCATTGAAGAGAAGAAACCTGCCATAATTCATCGAAGAATATCCGTTGAGAAGGTCCTCCTTGACCAGCAGGTAAATCCATTAATCGCAGACTCCGGCCTTGCTAAGCTTCTAGCAGATGACATTGTCTTCTCAACTATCAAAATCAGTGCTGCCATGGGATACCTGGCTCCAGAATATGTAACCACAGGACTTTTTACCGAGAAGAGTGATATATATTCGTTTGGAGTGATCATCCTCCAAATCCTATCCGGTAAACAGTTGCTGTCCACTTCAATGCGATTGGCAGCTGCATGTTGCAGATACAATGACTTCATTGACACAAGCCTCCGAGGAAACTTCTCTGAGTCTGAGGCAGCTAAGCTGGCAAAAATTGCACTAGCTTGCACTGACGATCTCCCTGACCAAAGACCAACCATGAAGGAAGTGATTCAAGAGCTGAACCTAAGCAATGCTGGTTCTTAACGGCCTTATTTCTCTTTAACCCACAAATTGTTTTATCATGCGACCAAGGAGACCTTACTAAACAGCGCAGCTGCTGTGACTACTGCTGATATCGCACTCTGTCCCTTGGATGGAAACTAATGCTTACCGCAAACAGGAAAAGATGATTAGTTGGTTGATGAGAGTCGCTCTAAAAATCCCTGTAATCTTAATCCTAATAATTTTTAGCTTTAACTCTTTGATAAGCTGCATGTTATTGTCCCTTGTAAACTACATCTATGGAAAAGAGAATATTTTGTAGTATTATGATTGATTTTGTCTATGAAAACAGTTTTTCGAATAGGATCTTTTCTTTGTCAGTCTGATGCAATTGAGGTGGCTTCATTTTCATTTTATTTTAGGCTCTGGTATGTTTATCACAGGAAGAAGGTAAACAATCAAATATCTTAATTATCAGGATACTTGTGTTTATTCATTAACCTTGTCGCAAAAAAGTTCTAATCAATCTAGGAAAGATAGACTTCTAGCTCTAGGACCTCTTCAGAAAGCCGTAACTACTAAGGGTTGTAAATCATAGATTCCTAAGAAATCATATAAAAAGCGGCTAAACTACTTCTAGTAATTAACCATCCTGCTCTTCATCAATGGAATGCGAGGAAGTGTGTCGAGCTTGGCGCAAATTGACACATCATCCCGAGCTCAAGAGACATCACTCGGTTATCATCAATTTATGAGCAACCAGGACTCCCTCCTCCATTCCAACCCTACTAGCCTTCGTGACTCGCTGTATGTCATTGAGGACTGCGTTTTTCAAAACAATACTGATTAATGCAAATAGTCCACCCTTCAAAAATTATGTGCTCAGGTTTACTTCTGTGTCTTCCCTTGCAATAGTTTTCTGTATTCAACCCACTCCGAACAGCTTGACTATCCTAACTATGGTCAAATCTGCGTTTACGGCCAAAGGGTTCTCGCTTGTACCTAAGCGCATAATGATGGTTAGAAGGGAATACAATGCAGCTTTCGGGTGGGGGTATGATCCTTGTAATCACAAATACAAAGTTGAAAGAATAGTGAATCGTTCTGGGGAGATTGAGGGTGTTCATCCTAGGACAGTAATTGGAAGCGCATCAAACTAATCTCTTTCATTCTTCCAGTGCAAACATGCAAGCCTCGGTTGGAGCTCTTCATTGGATGGGCCAAGCGAAGGAAAGAGACTCAAAAATCATTGTCACTCAACCTTTATGACAATACCTTTCACGAAATCCAGAGTCCATGCTGCAAGCTCCATTGTAACTGCTACCTGGATGCCTTTGGAGGGTCCCTGCCTGTGGTTTGTGGTAGAGACCCGAATCAAATCGATATGTAGCAGATGAATGATTGTGGAACACAGACTTACTGGATATTAATCATGAGATCAAATATTTCAAGAATACAAGGAAGCACTCGACTTCTATGCCTTTGGAGGGTCCCTGCCTGTGGTTTGTGGTAGAGACCCGAATCAAATCGATATGTAGCAGATGAATGATTGTGGAACACAGACTTACTGGATATTAATCATGAGATCAAATATTTCAAGAATACAAGGAAGCACTCGACTTCTATGCCTATTCGGACTTCTATGCCTATTCGGAAAGGGCGAGTTATTATATTCTTGCGATTTACAAAGCGCGGTTCAGGCATATACATAAAGGCAGCCATCCTTGGTCTCAAGCAGTTGCTCTTATCGGGAGCCTTGTCACAGTATTCTTGTAATTTGTTTGAACAGTTCGTATTATCTACCATTCTCTATTGCAAACGTTGAGGTGACTTGGACAAATGGTAGAAAAAAAACATAATAGCTATAGGATTCTTTTCTTTTTTTTTCTTTTTTCCAGTAGGTATTATTCTTTCCATGCCATTCACATTAGTGGTGAATGAGTTCTGGAATAGAACAACGGATATTTTTAGTTATGGTTAATTATTAGTTTAGGATTTATACGACAGTCATACAGTTTCTGTTTCTTTGACAGTGGTGAAATTGTCTTTTCTTACTATTCAAGACCACCTTATCAACGTAATGCTCTTTCGAGTCCTGATAACACTAGTATTGCACTGATGTTGTATTAATGCAGAAATTTTAAAGCACCAAAACATGAAAATATATGACAAATCCTTTGTTGGATAGTTAAAATGGCAAAGATAATCCCCATCAAAAGAAAAAGACTATGGCTTAGATAATCACACGAGCATCACAGGATTATATTTATCTTCAAAAGCTTGTGCTTTGAGAGAAGTCCTATTTCAGTGGTGTTACTGTACACATGAAAGCCACGAACTCCTAGTAAAGCTTATCAGGAAAAAAAAATTCTAATAAACAACACTAGTGTTCGTTCTCCTTCACGTTAACTAATCAAACCAGTCAGTTTTTCTTTCTTCCCATCTAAGTAACGAATTGATAATGGACCTCTTCTGCGAGATCAAGATCAAAAATTTATTACACTTATCAGAACAGGGGAAAATTTAATAACAATCAACCAGGCATATGACACGGGAAAAAGGGTAGAAGACAATCAATATAGCATAAAACATTTAAATTCCGTCATACACCAGCAAATCAACAGTTAGAAAGAATTGCATGAACGTTAGGGCAACACCAGTTTTGCAATTGACTTTTGTCGTATTGATGCATGTAGTTTGATCAGTACATACGAGTTTAACACCCTCTTTTTATTAACTCCTCTTGAAAAAAAGAAAGAAATATACAATTACATTTCCTCCTCAAAAAAAATTGATAAAAAGATCCAAGTTTTTAACCTGTAGAATACCTGCGCTACCAGAAAGGAGGCTAACAGGTGCAGGATTTTTCTCATGTCCAGAAAGATGAACCTTATCCTTCGTAGCTAATACTCTAAGCCACTGCACTATGCTGTTGATGTTCTGAAAACCATTCGGCAGGCCACCATTTTGGTCTAATGGCCTCAACCTTTATGTCCTCCTGCCCTTGTATGGTCAATGAACCTGACCCTTTAAAGGCTTCTTTTAACCGCAAAACACCCAGCCCTCTACAGCCAAGTGCAGTCGTCACATACCCAATTTTCTTGCCAGATGCTGTGTTGATGACTTCTGAACCTGGACCAACTTTCTGCTCCACTTCTAAAATACAAAACAAAAATTGCTCAGGATGTATACATAAAAATTGGATGCTAAAAAATCCAAATGGAACAAAGAACACCTTTTCCACTATCATCAAGAAACGCTAAAGAAAGCAATCGTTTGCGAATGACCCCTCTGTGGTGTGTTCGAGCTATAAACTCTTGGCCCACATAGCATCCTTTGTCAAAGCTTATTGCATTTAAACCCTCCAGATTGTATTCAAGAGGAATCGCTTCACCTAAACAGCCCAAATATATTAAGCTCAGGTTGATAGGTCAGACTAGAGAGAAAGATTATGGAGCAAGGGAGAGCAATTTGAGGATATACTCAGAAGATAATAATGCCAGTATGCCACCAATATTGTTGGACATTCAAAGAGTAGAAGAGATTCCTCAAAAGTGAAAATCTCAAAAGTGAAGAGAAGGACGAACCTATGGGGATCTCAGTTGAGCCTTCTGCAATTCCATTCTCAATTCTCCATAATAGGTAATTCAGTTCATTTGTTTCTTTGTCAGATTCTACCAAAGGTGCTGAAACATCCAAAAATAGCAGGAAAAAAGATGAATTAAAACTAAATAAACAACTACTGATTTAATCAGTCAGAAAGTTTAATGCATAATGATCTCTTCAGCCTCATAACCTATGTGCTCTTGTATATTAACATCAAGCAACCAATGAAGGCTCAGGAAACTCACGAGTCTCTTTAGATGGAAAGACCCCCCTCAAACCAAGACAATCTACTCTGGGGTCCTTAAACCATTGCCATCCAACATCATTCCCATGTGAAGATGACATGGCAGAATGATCAACACCAGGGCCCGAGCCAACACTAGCTGCCTCTGGCTCTTCACCTTTTGATTTTTCAGCAAGGTTCCCACCAAACCGTTGCCAGCAAGAGAAGTCTTCTGCCACGTTATCAATTTCAACCTTTGACCTCAACCGGTATCTGCAGAGCAGAAAGAAAGTAAACAGGACTGCACCAAGAACTAAAATTAAGAGGATTGAATAAGCAACCACCACAAGTTATAATTTTTTAAACAGTCTAATTGCTTTTGCTCTACACCATAATGAGATCTACCAATGCAGATGTACGAACTCACTCACGCACTTTAGTTACTAGCAGACCACATTCACCAAGTTTTCCAAGCAAAACCCCCCCACTAAATTGATAACTACTCAAACTAATTGCAACCAAGAATGACTATGAACATTAAAACAACTACACAAAAATATATCCCCTCAACATCCAACAACACTACTCCTAAACCAAGCCAGCATGCTCCCCTTCAGTCCATTTCCTACTTAGCAGGTTAAAATGTTAGAATTTCGAAAGTTATACCTATTCTTAATCGAATTAACAAGTCCATTTGATCAAATTTTCTTTCTTTTCATTAGCTAAAAAAAGGCAAAATCAATTGAAATATTATCTAACAAGAATCAAAGTTTCCCTAAAAACTCAAAAATATTTGGCATCGAAGAACCCAATTAAGAGAAACGAATCACTTACCTTTTAAAAGTAAGCAATAACTCATCAAGAACCGAGCTATCCACATCAGCAAACAACTCCAAATCCCCGCCCGAATCCGACCCAGAACCCGACCCGGACCCATCAAGCTTCTCCTCACCCAGAGGCTTTCTATACAAAAACAAATCATACAAGAACCTCCCTTGTGGAGTCAAAAACGCAGCGTACATAGGAGGAACATAGACAGAAGGCAAATTTGGAGTGGGCACGTACGATGTTGTCCCGCTTGGGAGTTCACTGAATTTTTTAACATCGTTTGTCAATAAACCTTGTAAGAATTTGATTGTGTCTACACCGCTGAACCGAATTACGGACCGGGATTTTAAGAGGGAGACAAGAGGACCTGTGCTTGTGTTGTTTAAGGTGTGGTAGTTTTTGGGGAAGATTGTTTTGAAAAGATGCATTTTTTGGTGGTGTTTCTGGGTTCTGTTTTGGGTTTCAA
>Ga0325411_1009684_pt1 | contig 10249 bp, 10 predicted proteins | sample PopdelMetagenome_13_FD_206181 | JGI IMG/M metagenome (GOLD analysis project Ga0325411, IMG submission 206181) | Populus deltoides microbial communities from Bellville, Georgia, United States - Xylem-PdIQD-R4 | ecosystem: Host-associated > Plants > Phyllosphere > Stem > Wood/Secondary xylem...
TTAGTATAGAATCAACAATCCTCTAGTTTATTTTTGTATTATTTTTAATGATTGAATTTCATTTGAAATTCAATTATTAAAAATAAAACTCGAGAGTTAAAAAAATTCTCCGGCTAGTGCTCAAAATTGAGCATTTGCTGGAGTTTATAATACCATCCGGCTAGTGATTTCATCTCTCTCTCAATTTTTTGGTTACGGCAAAGACAGCCCCGGCAACAGCAATGATCATGGCGGAAACTAAGATGGTTGTTTTGAGTTTATGCATAGCATCCTGCTTTTCACTTTCCCTTTTTCGTGCAGCCTCATCTTGTTCCTGCAATGCAATTCAAGTTAGTTGGAGACGGAAGAAAGATACCAGAGCAGGGAGAGGGAAAACAAGCAGGCATAATGAAGGTTTTCTTAAATATTCAAGAGAAGTGACGTGTCCTTCAGGATTTTTCACATGTTCATGATTATATCATTTCCCAATGAGACTTTTGGACTGCTATGAGAAAAAAGATCATGTTTTTGGGCATATCAACATGCAATGGAATGCATTTTTGCCGGTATGTTCATACCTTGAAAGCTTATATTACCAAACCAAATATCATATTCCCCCTCACCTTAACAAGTGAATTCTAAATGTTCAATTTAAGTATAAATTAAGAGCTCGTATGAAAATCTGACACCCCTTTTGTTTCTTTTCAAGCAGACGAGTTTCAAATCTTCAGATGTCATTTCACAACAAATATATATATATATATATATATATATATATATATATATATATATATATATATATATATATATATATTAAAGGGGGACTGAAGGGGACTAATGGTTTTCTGTATGCACGACATACGATTTGCAGATCCCTTTTTATCATCAGATGAGCATAAAATAAATCAAGATTTGCGTAGCCTTTCTGGACAAGCAAATTTTCAATATCAGAACCTAAAAATGTACGAGTCCATGTAGAAATTCAAATAATAAATGGTCAAAAAAAGAAGAACAACCACATTTTTGATCGATGTCTATTTCCTCCTGTACTGCGTGTAAACACTGGTTGAATTGAGCGCAAACTGCAAAAGTACCTGCCGAGTCTCCTTTGAGGTGGCAATATCTGATGATACAGGATCAACTTCAAACTCCTTGTTTTGGCTAGGGTTCAATGCTTGATCAACATCAGCCTCTGGAAATGATGATGCTCTATCTATTGCCATTTTTTCTTCCCTCATAAATCTGTCTTTCAAGTAAGTGTAACCTTTTCGTTCTCTCTTTTGCTTGCCAAGGAAGAAGAGGAAAAAGAAGGGAACTATAAAACTGGGCATTTAAATAAATAGTTTGTTGTGTCATGCCCCTGATAATCAGATGCTAAAAGATTGCTACTGTTTTTGGGATCTTAAGGACTTTCTCTTCTTTGTTCACAAGAATCACAATTTCCCGGGAAATCTGTCAGATTCAACTATTTCTTGGATGTACATAATGACAAAATTGTCCTTGGAGCTTAGCTTCTTTTGTCATTGTTTTGATGTACATAGCCACCAATCCTCAAGTAACATCTGTAAGACTACAAGTACAGCAGAAAGATAGCGCACATGTGGTCTGAGAGTCATGAACTGGATACCTTCAACAGACAATAACAAAAAAAAAGAAAGAAAAAAGCCCTGCTACTGGGTAGAACGTAAGCGATGAACACTTGTCATTACAGATTGCACAACAGTTTGTGTACTAAAAATATTACCAGAATAACATGATTTCATCTCAGCCTTTGTTCCCCACTAATACATTCACATCTGAATTCTTAAACAAGTTACTTACAGGCATTAATGCATGGTTCTTCGCCACGAGGACGGTTGAAAACATTATTGTCTTAAAAATTTGTATTCATGAAGAGAATTGTCATTAACTATCAAGTCCCTTAATCTCAGCGAGCTTTGAACTCTACCTTCATGATAAGTGGAGATATGTGAGAACTCGTAAAAGGACCGGGGCTATGATTCGTTTGCTTTATGTCATTCTTGCAGCGCCTGCCAGCTTAAGCTCCTAATTACTTGATCCAAAACCACGAGGACTTGGCCTTGATGATACCGAGTCAACAAATCGCCTCCTTGATTCAGATTTTCTCCTCCTCCTTGCAGCACCAGGAGAAGCCTTATCCAGGAAATATCCAAAAAGATTAAAAAAAAAAAAAAAAGATAGATTAGGATGTCGACTTATCAGATGGTTTCGAGTTAGCTTTATAGTTTCTCTTCAGGTGTCCGATATTCTTAATGCCTTCAAACATGGGAATCGCAAAATTTGTACAATTATAGGTGCAAGGACCATGCAAGTTATTAATGTCTTTTACGTTTTGCAAGTTGCAGAGAAGTTCTGTAAATAGGAAAAATAAAATAAAATTCAAAAGGCACAAAGAAGTTTTCTCCTGATAAAAAAAGATTGCTAAAAAGAAGTAAGCTCAATTTACCATCCTGACAGTATTTTGACATGCCATACTATTATTAAATATCCAAATAAGATATTATTTAGCTTCTTGTTTGGTTTTGTGAGTCATCTAAGTGAATCAAGCAGCAGATCATGCAAGGGAAAATTTTCCTTCCATTCTCCCTAACCAGAGTGTAAAGATAAGAGAGAGATCTCTACCTTCTCAATGGTTAATTTTATTAATCTGTATTGCTGACATGTTTATTAGCCAATCCTTGAATAGGCCACAATCACAGCAACATGTGCCTGCGTAGAAATATTCTGCTATCCAAAAAGCACTTCCACAATCCACTTAAACTAGCCTTCTCTTGTCTAAACAGATTTAGTAAAACAAAGAAATAGAGACCACTGGCTCATTTATGCGACAACATGAAACGAAGAGTGATATAAATTGATGGTCTCATTAATCAACTCAGTGTTGAACCAAAAAAACTTTTCACTTGTGATATTTATTGTATTCGTAGTTTCACAGCCTTCAAAAAAATTAATGCAATAATGAGGATGTCACAAAAGTGGGTGGTAAAAGTAACAGTAAGAACTGAATAGCAGAACTTGTATATTCTTTTTAGAATTACTGAGAACATTCTGAACAACCAGCATGCCTCAGAAACCCTTTACCAATGTCTATAATCATGTGGGAATTGAACAGCAAACCAAACATTAAAGCATGTAAAGAAAATATATAAACACATAAGCAGATAAAGTACCTTCTGTTCGGTTTTTAGTGCATCCTCAAGATTGCTTAGAGAAGGAATAGATCCGCCATCCATTGCACCCATTAGGTTCTTCATACGAACACGCATTTGAAAGAGTTGAGCAACCAGTTGGCTCACCTAGTTTTGATATCACAAGTACACCCATGCAAAAGTAAACAGCTGAATTACACAAGTACAGAACCTCCATTGTTTTCCAGCACACACATCAAGTGGAAAGTGTGCATACCTGCTGCTCTGTTTTTCCAGAAGCCTGAGCAATTCTTTTCCTCCTTTGAGGAGATTCTGCTAACAATTCTGGTTTCTCTCTCTCCTCTGTAAATGAACAAAAAATCAGAAAGCACTACAAGGACTGGATATTCTGAAGGGTTAAGCATGTGCAAACTGTATCGCATAGAAGGAAAAGACATAATACATAATCCTATGAAATTAGAACCAAACATCTACACTTTTGGTTGAATTGAATAAGTTATTAGATAAATTTCAACTAGAGAATCAGCCAACAAGCAAAGCTGACTCCAAAAGCCTGGCTTTTGTTAATCGCGGTGTGTTTAGCATCCACGACAAACAATGAACAAAGGCATGTCTAAGTTGAAAGTATGTGGGTTAAAAAGCATGAACAATAGGTGTGTGAGGAGCAGAAAGAAAAAAAAAAAATTAAATCCTCGGAAGACAACACTGTCAGGCTTTATCAGCATGTTTGAAATAAGTTCTAATTTTCCGAATACTGTAGTCACTAGAAAAACCAAGCCAGCCTATGCATACTGGGCCAGATAATAAGGTTTGATGTCTTTGGTTATTTTCAAAGCAAATCAGAAAAAACTTGTAATGCAATACTCTGATCAGGAAAGTACTGAATCCTTACCAACAAAGTTTCTTATAACATAAAAGATTAATCACAGTCAAGTATTGGATTGAAGTTTCGCCAGAGTATATTTAAAGAAAGAACTATTGATAAGAGGATTATAGGGTGCTGGACTAAATGAGGGCAATTGTCCCAAAAGCTCTAGTGTCTTATCACCGCTATGTAACTTTATATATGTTTTCAATTTGTCCAGGTTTTATATGTCAAAAGCAGTTATAACAAAGAGAATGTGGAAGAAGAGACCAGGAGTCATCGCTTCAATCATTCCTTCCATTATCTTTAAACTCTTCTCTGCTTCTCGAATTTGTGCAGGAGTAACCTGTTTGCATGCACACATAGGAAAGTCAATTGAAGCTTCTTCCACAAGTATACAGACTTACAAGGAAGAGTGATGAGCCACATAAATATAGCCACTTCCATCATCTAGGTTCATGAATTGAATCTTCAATGATTTCTAAATCACCAATCCAAAAATTAGAGCATAAATTTCTTACAACAACCAACAAACACAGTAACTCTGAAAAAATATACAAGTTAAACCAGACTTTCATACCTTTGCCATTCCTGGGATCATCCCTAGGACACGAGTCATGGAACCCATCTTAGCAACAGCACGAGTTTGCTTTAGGAAATCATTGAAGTCAAAATTGGCACTCATAATCTTCTTCTGCAAATCTTCAGCATCTTCTTGTTGCATCTGTACAGACAAATCAACTAAGAATTGCATTGAGATACACTCGCTTCAAAAGAAATAGAAATGTGATTCACTAGAACTTACAACTTCTTGAGCCTTCTCAACAAAGGACAGAACATCTCCCATTCCTAAGATGCGTCCAGCCATTCGATCTGGGTAGAAAGGTTCAAGATCCTCCATTCGCTCTCCGCGTCCTACAAGCTTGATTGGCTTTCCTGATATCTGTCATCATTAAACAACTAAATACTTAATATATATGTAATCTCTGTACTATGTACTGAATAAAGATGAGACCAGCCAGAACCTACAACATTTCCATTCATCAATTACTTATGTTCTGCGCTGAATCTCTGTATGTGTGCATGATAGAGAGACAAGTGAGTTCATTTCCTGCTAAATCTCTCTTCTCTCTTAAAGCAGGGATACGCCCAATAGCACCAGATTTTAGGTGATCTTGATAAAACTGAACTGGATAACCAATTTTCTCTAAATTGACCAGTTACTCAGCTGACTGGTTTCAATTTTTTTCAAAAAGGTCAAGGAGTTCATTTCTGATTTCCCCGTAACATTATCCCAGGGCATTAATCTTACAGACAACCATCACAACTCCTTATCAGAAAAGCAATCAACTTTATGAAAGTTCCCAGACCAACAAAGAAGATACAAAAGATATCATAAAATGAACAGACAGTTATGCTAAGTTTAGTTATAGTCACAAAAACTCATCCTCGCATGAATTCAAGGCTGCTATAAAATAATGAAAAAAAATCTATGCTAACATTTGTTGTAGTCTTACGGTCACAAAAACTCATCCTTGCATGAATTTGAGGCTGCTATAAAATAATGCAAATATATATATATATATATAAGGGAATTCAAATGCAGACCTCTTTAACACTCAGAGCTGCACCACCTCTAGAATCCCCATCTAGTTTGGTCAAAATGGCACCCGTAATTCCAATTTCCAGATTGAACGTTGTTACCAAGGCTGTGGATTTACCCAAAGAAAAAGTATCCATGAAGTAAGAATTGTAATTGTAAGTGTGAGAGTAAGTTCTGCACATTTGTTTAAGATTATAAGATGGACAGAAGCAAAAAATTGCTAATAAGAACTATACTGCATGATAGGATTATAGATTGAAGCCCTTATGACCTACCAAGGAAAAACAATGCATTGCTATAACCTATAGTTTTGCCAATTTACTTTACAATGGATTCATCGCAAAGCTGAAGGTTAGCATAAAAAACTGATGTATCAAGAACAGAAAATTCACAGAGGTTCTATTGGTACAAGCTTTAGGTAGAATGAGCAAAATGGTTCTTTCAATTATTATGGAAAAAATTATCAATGATAGTTAGCAACAGAGAAGTAAAAAGTTTTATCATAATTTTTACACACATGTGATGTAGCTATGTTATTTGTGTATAAACAAATAAGAAATCAATAGCTCATGAGACATTATACGAGCATTTTGCAAGACAAAAATTTTACTTCATTAATCCATAGATTTTATATCTAGAGAAAGACTGTGACTAGCAGTTTAAACAATAATCAAATTAATTGACCATTATCAAAGAACAGTGAAAGCCACTGTACCCGCAGCTTCTTGCCCAGTCATTGCATCCACAACAAGCAAAACTTCCGTTGGATTCAATACCCTTTTAACATCTTTCAGCTCATCCATCATCGCTTTGTCTATCTGTTAAACATTTTGAAAATAGAATGTATTCCAGTGAAATCATAAACTGATAAGTGCTGCCCAAACAGAGAGTCACAGGGCATATTTTGTAACTATCTAGATGACCAGACACACAAAGAAAGTATTAACCTGAAGCCTTCCCGCAGTGTCTACTATGACCACGTCTATGTTCTTCTTTTTGGCTTCCGCTAAACCTTTCCTAGCTATTTCTGAAGGTTTAACATCGGTTCCTTCAGTATAAACAGACACGCCTACCTGTCAAAAGCCACAGCTACATATAAGAACAATGATTAATATCCAAAAATCACAAAGATATATTATGAGAGCAAAACAACTAACTCATATAACCACAGTAACTTGACAAATATGGAAGTTAGTTCACATCAAGTTAGTGAGAAACATCATATTTAGTACTCCATCTTGGAGTACAAAACAAGAATAACTGTTGCCTTTTCTGTCAAAATTAGCATCACTACTTGGTAAAAGAGCCAATCTCTGCTAATAAAAATGCTCAACAAATATACTTGCGCATTTTACTTGACATGTTAGGCAAAATCGAAAAGGTAGGCAAATGCCTAAAACAGCAAACAACAGCATTAATCCAGTACTCTTCCCTTAGGTACTAAAGCAATTTTTTGAAAATCAGTATTTAATACCTGTTCACCCAAAATAACAAGTTGATCAATGGCAGCAGGTCTGTACACATCTCCTGCAACAAGCATGCAAGACTTCCCCTGTGGTTGACATCACATACTAGTGTCAACAACATAATTAAGCATAACACAAATCTTATCAAAGCAAACTAAAACACCACACAAACCAAGTTGTGGCTTTCAAAAGGTACCTGTTTCTTAAGATAATTAGCTAACTTTGCACAAATAGTTGTCTTCCCAACACCTTGTAGGCCAGCCAGTAATATTACAGTGGGACCAGATTTTGCAAAGACCAATTCAGATACCTCTCCACCCATCAATTTCACAAGCTCATCACGCACAATCTGCAAGAACCAAAGATTCATAACAACCAATTCAAACACGATAAAAGACTTCCTAGCTTTTCTTGACTTCCACATTAAAGTCATGCACTCAATATTTATAATACTTTGATAACACATTATCAATTTAATGAGTGTGGTGTCAACTGCCTCCTAAGAGTTTTTATTCATGCTGCAGGCTAGTTTCAGTTCAAATTAGAAAACAAAGACAATAATTTACAGAAACAGAAGAATAGAAGAATACAGCACCAGATGCGCCATCCAATGATAACAATAAGTGAGCATATACCACATCAAAACTCACTGAAACTTAATGAAGTTCGCAAACATAAAGAAGGAAATTTCACCATTTTTTTCACAAACCACTCAGATTGAAGCATTTAGTTCAGAGGAATTTATACCTTGACAAATTGCTGATCAGGTTTCACTCCTCTTATGAGACCAACACCAACAGCTTGGTCACCGACTGATTGCACAAACCTTCGAACCACAGGAAGGCTTACCTGTTAATAGACCAATCATATTCTTTTCTTTTCAAAAAGCATTAAAAGAAACTCAAATTCTAGTTTACAAATTCACTTACATCTGCTTCCAGTAGAGCTCTTCTTATATCCCTCATTGGCTCCGCAATATTCTCCTTAGTCAAAACCTCTGCAACAGGAAAGATAAAAATTCAACCATAAACAAAGGCTAAACACCAACAACCTGAGTGAAACATTTTACTACAAAAGGATAAAAGAAACCCACAATTGCAATCCATCTATAGATACCAAAATCAATGCTTTCCTTTTTATAGCTTGCTAAATTTGATGCACTTTAATAACTACACATTGATTGATGCATAAAGTCGCTAACGTTTTTTAACAGGAAAAAAAAAAACAACAAAACTAATTGAAGTGCACACAGACAGTATGTAAGCTCAAACCTTCTCCTTTGAGCTTGTTCCAAGCGGATTCAAGGCCACTAGTTAACTGACCAAACATCTCTGCTTTGATCACGCCACCCCCCATTTCTCTTCCCAAAGTAACAACACTCTTACAATTCACCCATCTCCATATCTCTCTCTGTTCACCAAAAAAAAAAACCAACACCAATCTGTGCATTAAAAGATAAGACAAATTTACTGAGATGGGTGTCCTTTTCGTTTCTTTCCTGAACTTACAGTGAAAGAATTTCTTGAAGAAAGCGAAGTGACATTATTGCTTGAGCCAGTCCACGAAGAACAAGAAGATCTAGCTGAATTTCTTGAACAACTTGAATTGTAAGAGAAACTCTTGTTGTTTCTCGCAAAAGAAGGTGTCGAGAAATGGCGGGAGGCAACGGTCGAGAACTGTACAGCCTCCATTGCCTAAAGGCTAAAGGTAACAAGCTCCCTGACAAAAATTTTATCAGTCGAAAAACTGTATGTTCTATCTCCTTCTTTATCTGTTTGGTTGGTTTGGATAACTCGCCGGCTATGGCTTTATTTTGATTTGTTCGATCAGAGCCGTCTAAATCTATGACGTGGATATATCATATCAAAATTTATTTACCTAATTATAGTTTAAAAAGGAAAATATTACCGCAACTTAGTCTAATTTTCCTGGAAATTTACATAATTATTAATTTTAAAATACATAAAATTAGTTAAAATATATACAAACTAATTTAAATATCTATATTAATTATAGAAAAAAATTAAAATATATCACATAATTTATTATCTATTTTACATCTCAGAAAAAAATTAAAATGAAATTGATAGAGATTATTATTATATTTTATTTAATGACTAATTTTTTTATATTCAATATACAACTTTATTATTAAATTAAAAAAAAACTAGCCATCAATTAATTTAGCAAGGGATGAACAATTATTTTACAATAATGGTGGAGATTAATAGCGTGTTTTTTTATATATTACAGAAACACCATTTTTTTATGCCCGAACAATTCATTAGAGTTTAAATTTACTTTCTATATATGCATATGATATTTCAATTATTTTGATATGAGGAATTTATCCTAAGAAATTATTTTAGAAATGAAACAATCCCTTAGGATGATACCCGATGGATTTCTTAAAATAAACTAGGTTTTTGACACATGCTCCACATATTTGTTATTCAGCTGTTTTATATTTTTTTTTTATAATCTCTAATGTATTATTTTGAATTATTTATATGTAATTATTTTTAGTATTTTGGTTTTTAAAATTTGAATAGTTTTATATAAAAGTTGAAAATATATAATTAATTAATTTAATTTAATTTTTAAAACATAGTAATAAATTTTAATTGTTTTGAAATAAAAACTATGAATATTTAGTACTAGTTATTTTACATGCGTTTCATACGCAAGTTTTTTTATGTTTTTTTTACATAAAAAAGATTCCAAGTATAAATAAAAAAAAACTTATATAATTATCTAATTAAATAAGTTGATAATCATTTGTTTAAATAAATAAATAAATAATAAATAAGTTGTAATGATTACAAAAAGTGAAACTGAAAATTAAGAGATATATATAAATTAATATATTTAATTCTAATCTATAAATAACTCTCATTTTAGTAAATAGTACTAGAAAGAAAACAAATTTATAAGAAACTCAAAAAAAAAAAAAAAAGTAGAGAGAGAGAGAATCAAATCTTATGACCCAAAATCCAGATTCTCAAGTCTTGCACTCAAGTCTTGCAAGAAAATGATCAGACACAACAAACAAGATTCTTAAAAAGAAAGGAAATAGAAATCAAGTTTACGTTCGTGACTCAATTTCCATGACAAACATCAAGATTCTATTAACATAAAAATCAATTTACTCTCCCTCAAAGATGCT
>Ga0325411_1009685_pt1 | contig 10248 bp, 7 predicted proteins | sample PopdelMetagenome_13_FD_206181 | JGI IMG/M metagenome (GOLD analysis project Ga0325411, IMG submission 206181) | Populus deltoides microbial communities from Bellville, Georgia, United States - Xylem-PdIQD-R4 | ecosystem: Host-associated > Plants > Phyllosphere > Stem > Wood/Secondary xylem...
CAAACACACAAACTCAGTTACCAATTCCGTCAATCGCAGGTTTCAAGTCTTCAATCATGGCCGTCAAATCCGAGGAGATCTCCCGTTCCAACAGTGAATCTACTCCTCAGAAACGGGGATTAAGATCTAATGCAGATCTAGTGATTCACGAGAGTCCGATTTCTTCTCCTTTGAAGCGGAAATCTCCTCGGCGATGCGTTGATTGGTTTTTGCTTGCTTTCAGCGAGAAACCAAATCCAAGAGGTTTTTGCTTGATTACTCGGTGGCTTTTATATAATAATTTTTAAATTAATGTTTGGTTTAGCTTAATTATAATGCTTTAATTGTAGATATAGAATAATAGATATTACATGTCAAAAAACCATTTTAATTCAATAATTTAAATTGTTAGGTAAGGTCATGATTTATATTATTGTCTAACACATACTTTCAAGTAAAAACTTTTTGAACTTAAAACTTGTATAAGCCCATTTTATTTTGTATTTAATTTTTATCAAATAAATAAAGATTATGAAATTAAACCCGTGATCATTTGGTTATCAAAACTTTAATAGCACGTCAAAGAATTAATTCAACACAAAAACTTAAGTTTTTAGATGAAATTCCAGAATATAATTTATATTATTTTCTAATAATTCATTTTTCAGCAATATGCATCTAGTGTTGTGTGACGTGAAGATGAACAGGAAAGGGTTTTTAATTCCTGTAAGGCGTGTATAAAGCACGAAAAGGCTGGGAGTTTGTACGTGTGTAGGTGTCCCGGGACTGGAAAATCATTGTCGATGGAAAAAGTAAAGCAGTGTTTAGTTGATTGGGCAAAGGAGGTAAAACTGAGTTATGGTTTTAGAAGAAATGGTTTGGTTTATTTTGGATTGAAGTTGTGCATTCAGTTAGTTAAGTTTGATTTTATGTACCTTGACTTAAGAAAACAATATGTATGCTTGTAATTCCTTGATATTCACCCTTTGTGCTGCGGTCTTTCTTTGGCTTTTGAACCTTCATACTCCTATGGATTATGGTGTTTTTATGCCAGTTTTATAGTGTTTGTAGAAATGAATGATCAGAAGAAGTTAGGTAACTGGATTTCTTTAACTCATTACCAAATTATAGTAATCAAATGCCTTGGAATGTCCGCTCTCAATGCTTTTTTTCTTTGCCTGTTTGTTGCTTGCTTTTTCCTGATTGCAATGCTCATCAAGGTATTCTTAAAGGTTGTCAAAAACATTTTTTTGACACGATACAGAATATACAATTTAAACTCGACTCATAAACTCGAATCGTAAAATAGTAAAATCAAAAGTAAAATATTTTAAACAATACAAATATCCAAACATATTAAAATATATAATTCAAATAAAAGTAAAATGAACAATACAAATATCCAAACATCTTAAAATACATAATTCAAATAAAAATTCATACATGTCCGTAATATTTCAATAACTAAAAGTTAACACACCTAAAACAAACAGTCTATAGGTGTGTCATGTAAATTAAACACACCCTCATTACCTTTGTCTCCCTCATTATTTCTAAAACAGTCATCAAAATCGCTCATTATTCCTCACATCCATGTTCAATTTATCAATCTTCATGATTGCCAAAAACCTCCCAACCTCCACCAACCAACACATATTCAAGTCCAAAATAGCAAAGCAAAGCAGACCTACAGGAGTACACAACAAAGAGACCGAACAAGCTAAAACATTTATCAAAAAGAAAATAGTTATTGGACTTTTTTTTCCTTTTGCATGTGCGTGTGGATTAAATATGACTTTTGATGCAGGATTACAAGAGGAATGCATTTATGGAGGCAGACTTTAGATGTTCAAACTTCAAACACTATACATAACATGGAAAAGAGACTGAGAGCAGTCTGTCATGCTTCTGATACCAATGTTGATAACGTTGTGAAAGTAAGTATTTTTTTTCAATTGTATTATCAATTATAAGCTACATGGGCATTCAAGCTCAAAAGTTAAATTGTATTATCAATTGTATTATCATTTATCATTACTTATCCAGTAATACATAAAAAGCCTAGATAAATTAAATGCAAAAGTCATTCCAAACAGGTGCATCAATTGCCCTAAAGGTTGCAGTTTTTGGATTTACAGAATACCTGCAATCCTGGAAATTAGAATGCTTCGTTGCTTTGTTGCTTCCTTGCTTCGCTGAAATCTACAACACCAAAGCAAGCAAAATCAAACAGAGCATAGATTCACACTTCACAGCATACCCAGATCAAACAGAGCATAAATTACTAGCAGCAGTGCAGACTGTAGACTGCAGCACCAGTGTACCACTCCCCCTCCGAAAAAAATACCTAGAGGCCAGAAGCAAACCACTTAATTGTAGAATACCGAGAAGATAAACATAGATTCACAGCATACCCATATCATTTTTTTTTTTATCTCTAATCACCACCATTAGATAGAAAAAAACAAAGCTTGGGATTGGGAATCAATTCTTACTTTAGTCTCGCCAAGAACGCTCCGGATCGGGGGAAAATGATTTCTTAATTTGCCGGGAAAAGGGGAAAGGAAAAGGGGGAAGGAAGTTAGGGACAGGGAGAGTGTGAGACAGGGAGGGGAACGACTGGACGAAGTCTGGACTCTGGAGTCAGGGAGAGTGTGAGAGTGAGACAGGGATGAAGTCACAGGAGGGTGGTCGGGGACTCGGGTGGGAATTGGGAAAGAAAATAATTAGTGCTCAGGGAGGGTCCCTGAGTCAAAATTTTTTAGATTTCTAATTTTCCATTCGGTGACCGTGACATTTTGGTTAACTCGTGAAAACGTAACGTTTTTAATTTTTTTTGCGAGTTGACCTGTTTTTTTGTGAGTTTGACCCGATTTTATGTGATTTTAATGATTTTAGAGTTTTGCTTCCATTTCTACACGTTTTATGGGTTTTAACTCGTAAAATCATACGATGTTACAAGTTAAAACGCATTTTTAACAACAATGGTATTCTCCTATCAGGCTGGGTTTCACCCTCCAGATTTATTGGCCATGAATTGTACTTCATTAGCAAAAACATCTGAAATTTTCAACAAGGTACTGACAAACAATTCTTTCCACTGAATTTTTTAGTTTAGTAGCATATAGATACCAATAATACCATGTATGCTTATCAGCTGGTTTGTCTTCTTAGATGATGGAGAAAACCCAACCGAGGAGGAAAGTCAATGGATCTACCCCACCTCTACAACTTCTCCAGAACCTGTATTCGCAGCAACAACGGTCAATGGACTAAAAAATGATGTAGAAATCATGTCCTCGGCAGCAACAACGGTTCTTCAGGAATTGTCTTCAGTGATGCAAAAACTTGACAAGTACGTGGATTGCTTCTCTTTCAGCTTCATATTTGGCTTCTATTTAACAAGCACTCCACCTATTCCAAGGGCGGTAGCCTTTAATTTTGGGTTAATGCGAATATGCTTTGTTTCTAAAAGTTTTCTTGTATTTCCCCTTCAGAATCAGATGCCAGTGCCAGAGCAAGTTTCATTCATTTAGCTTTCTCACATACAAAGGTAAATACATTAATGGGAGCATGCCACCAACCAAAGAGATGGAGTACTAGACCTGGATTGCATGGACGCTATTCTTTTTCCCGCCAAAATGAGAGTTTCCATTACAGAAATGCCGACAGGTGAAGGGCATGATTCAGTGAAAAATTATACATGGTACGTGACTTGAGTTTAGTAAAAAGATTGTGCTTCTGATTCCCCACTTAATAACAGAGGTAAAGCTGCGAAGCTTTTTTTTTTGTGCAAAGCACGTATTTCATATAAAATAAACCTTAAATTGAAGGGTGTGATTAAAAATATTCAATTTTAGGACTAAATTGCAAAAATCTTTAAAGTTTGGGTATGCCTTTGCCCACTTACGGTTAAATATAGTTCCTCCGATGCATCTTAATAAGAACGTAGATGCATGGCAACTGTATATTTCTTTATGGTAAATGGAAATAAAAAAAATGCCAATGAGGCGGCTTAAGTAATTCCTCGAAGCTATTACAATCTTGATTATAGTTATTAAACTTAATTTTACTGGTTCACTTGAGTCAGGTTAAAAAAAAATCAGCTTTAAATTAACCCGATTCAAAGCTGATTTTTAGTTGGTTAACTTAATAAGATTAACAAGTATCCTTTGGTTAAACTGACTGGCTGCATTTTTCGGTCATCGGGGTGATCGTGTAAAATTTACTTCCATGTGTTTAAAATTCTAAAAATATATTTTTTAATTTATTTTTATTCAAAAATACATTAAAATATTTTTAAAATCTCAATAAAGATATTTTCAATTCTAAAATTATATATATAACTTAGCTTGACCTGACAGATTGACCTTGAACCCGAGCAATCTGGGGTCTTGATCGAGTTTTAAATAGTCAAAATTCATACTTGCAATTAACCTGACCAAACCTCAATAATTTGGCTTAACTCAGGTGAGACTCAATCTTTTTTTTTATATTGTTTTTAATAAACCCATGTAATATGAAATTAATTTGTGAATACTTAACCTTTTATGTTTTTTATAGCCTATATTTCTATGAAATATTTCTTAATTTTTCCATGTGAGATAGCTATATTTATAACCTATATTTACATGAAATATTTCTTAACTTTTTCAATATTGTCAGAAGCTTCATATTGATCATTGATTGTTCTCGGTATCACACCCTCGGACAAATGATCAAGTTTAACTGAATAACAAAGTCTTGTTCAATGCACTTAAAAAAAATAAAAGATAAAAAAAACTAAGTCAAAATGAGAAAATATCTACTGGCGAAACATTATTCCTCCTCGTATACAATACAAAAGCCATGATCTCAACTGAAATCAAATTTCCAAGCCACCAGGTATTTTACTACACATCAGAAGACAATGAATAAGGTCTTATGACCAATCTTGACTTCCTAGAAGAATCATGTCTGACAGTTGCAGTTAAGAATGAAGTCTATAGGTTTAGAGCTACCCAATATCACAACACCAAGGTCAAGAATAAAAGATTTAAGTTCGGAGATTTGTTACTTTGAAAACTAGAGACTACGAGAAATAGAGAGAGTAAAGGTAAACCAGCTCCAAAATAGGATAGTTCCTTCAAAGTCATAAGAGTGATCAAAGCTAATACTTACAATTTACAAGATATAAAAAGGAAGAATTTCCTTCATGTTTGATATTCAGACCACCTCAAAATGTATCATTGTAAATATGAATGTATATTTTCATATATAAATATTTTCAATTCTTTATCACTGTATATACATATATAAGTCTCACGAGATGATATATGTTCTCTCTAAGGGCAATTTTCAAGGGATTGATATGTGGTCTTTCTTAAGGCAATAACCCTTACAAAGTTCTAAGGGATGATATGTGTTCTCCCTAATAACAGTCTCTAAGGGATTGATATGTGATCTCTTTCAAGGCAGTAGCCCTTTCAAAATATCAAGGGATGGTATGTGTTCTCCCTAAGGGCAATATCCAATGGATTGATACGTGGTCTCTTTCAGGTCAGTAGCCCTCACAAATTCCCTAGGGATGATATATGTTCTTCCTAGGAGCAATCTCTAAGGGATTGATATGCGGTCTCTCTTAGGGCAGTAGCACCTATAAAGTTTTATTGGATGATATGTGTTCTCTCCGAGGGTAATCTCCAAGGGATTAATATGCAATAAAAGACAATAGTTACAACTATAAAAAATACCTTATTATCCAACGTCATGGGTCTCAACAACCTATAGACTACCTAACACAAAGAACCCATTTCTATCCCAGGTAGGGGGCAACGTGGACGTTTAACCCTGTTAGTCTGTTGGTCACTTGAGAAAATTTTCTAAGTATTAGAGATGTATGTTTTCCAACCATGAGCTTTGAACTAGTGTTGACTTATGCTGGTATGTTAGTTATTTAATTTTTTTTGCAAAGAATTTTTTAAGTATTGGAGATATATGTTTTCCAACTATGAGCGTTGGACCATAATGATCCATATTGGTCTGTTGGTTATTTAAAATTTTCCTAAGAATTTTTTAAGGGTTAGAGATGTACATGTAAGAGAGGATATAAATACTCCCTGAATCATTTATCTAAAAATGATAGGGTTAAAAGGGTATAAATATCCCCTGAACCATCCAAGTAAGAGTTTAGAACTTTTTATCTCTTAAAATAAGCTTATATAAATTTTAGAGCATTAACCATTTTAAAACTCAAGAATGAACATCTTTATTCCTTGAATTCAAGACTCTTTTAAGTCATTTATTATCTTTCCCATAAATATACTAATTTTATCTTTAGAATGTTTTTAAGTCTTCTCGGTTAAAACTGTTTTTGTAGATACTCAAACTTCTATTATCAGCTTGGAATTCCTTAGTCTAAAGAGAGGAAATTCAATTATTTAAACATATGGATTAATCACTACCCAAACACTAAATAACCTCCTATTTATATATCTTGAATTTTAGGACATCATCATAAACATAACTATATATGCAATTATGTATGAGTTTATCGTAACTTGTAATTTCTTTTTTCTGTTTCTTTATTTTTTCTAGTATCTTAACAACCAATTAAAGCATAAAAAATGCAAGGATAATATATTGTTGAAAAGAAAAGGTCAACGTCCTATATATTAGGTTATGTTTGTAAATATTCCATATCTAATGGTCTGTTTGTTTCAATTAAAATCAAGTTAGGTAAATTTAAAAAAAATTAATTAATAAAAAATATTTTACGATAAAAAAATAAACTTATAATTCTCAAGATATGAAAAATTATGACAAAACAATCCATTTGCTTAAGCATCTGTTAGGTTTTGCGGTTGAACTATCATTTAGTTATTTTTGAATTTTTTTGTTTCAAATTATTTTTTTTGTTGTTTGATTGATTTAATGTACTGATGTTAAAGATAAATCTTAAAAAATAAAAAATTATTATTTTAATGCATTTTCAAATAAAAATATTTTGAAATGCAATTTCTAGCACACTTCCAATTAGATACTAAATCATGGACTCAATCCTTTACCTATTCTTTTTTTTTTTCCATTTTAACACTTATTTTACATATATACAGATAACAATCAAATTTTCAAGTAGCTTTCATTAAAGTAATCAAACAATAAAAAATAATATATTTATTTTTTTAAAAAAAATAGTATTAAACAAATGAATCCTGCTTTTTTCTTTTTCGTAAATGGACATATAGCTTAATTTTGAAAGGAGATAATATATCAATTAAATATATAGTAGTATCATAATCTAGAAAATAAATAAATTTCAATTTAATTTTCCATTCCAGCCATATCGAGACGGATACCATAAAAAACATTATGGAAATATAAAAAATTTCCTACTTGAAATTAGGAGGCACATTTGATTCTCATTATTACCATGATTTAGGGTAAACTTTTAGCCCATTTTAATGGGCTACCATAATTAGGGTTTTCTTTCTTACCAAATCTAGCCAAGCCCAAAACTCACCCACACTATAAATAGTAGCCCAAAATGAAAGAAGTTTGTTTTTGCCTTTCTTTCACGAGGAACACTCGCATATCTTAATTCAAACTTGCTAGGAATCAAAATTAGAAGAAAGGCGCAATCACATTGACAATCACAGTACTTTGAGCTCTCTCTGCCGCAATGTGCGAAGTCTCTCAGTTTCCCTTTTCTCTCCCTAACAAATTCTCTTTGAAGACCATGGACAAAACCCTAGCCGTCACTCATCGTCTGCTTCCGCTAAGTTTCCGCTTGCCTGCAGCTTCCTCTGCTAATTTCAACGTTAGACTTTCAAGGTCAAGCTCAAGGTCTCTTGATCTTGTTCGTTCAAGCTCGCGTGGCTGTACTCCGAAATGCTCAGCTTCAACACTTGGTACTTTATTCTCATTTTCACTTTCTGAATTGTGTTCCTTTTAGCTATTTTTGTGTTGTGTTTGTGTGTGAACAAAATAATACAAGTGGAAAAGACAATGAATTGTACTGTTTGGTTGTCAAGAAATGAAGGAAAGGAATGAGATTGGAAACTTCGGTATGTTTGTTTCATGTCAAGTTGATTTTCTCAACACAAGTTAAAGTTTATATGCTAGGTTAGTCGATTATGTCAATCTAAGTTCTGTTTGGTTTCTGAGACATTAATCTTGGCAATAGAAAAGAAGATAAATCGAAAATTTCAATTTTACATCCTGTTTGCTTAAAATTGCCGGGGCTTCAAAAGAGAATATAATTTATTGATTTTTAATTTGATCAAAATCCAATTTTGCAATGCTGAGTGAAGCACAAGTACTTAGGTCCAAGTAAAGAGAGTACATGATGTGGAAAATCAAATAACCAGTGGTCCCTGTGTCTTCTTTTTGTTACTATTTTCTCAGAAACCTAAAGGTTTTAAGGCAATGCTTCTCGTAACTAAAAATAAGCTGTCTACACACCATGTGTGTGCATGCATTAATTCATTTGCTTGCATATATTTCTTTATTTTCTTGTGCATGAGAATTGGGGTGGGCCCTGGTCTTGTTTTCGCCTTTGATAAATTATGGTAGAGGCCAAATTCAGATGCTAGGGACATCTATGGCTGTTAGGGGAGACACCTTATACCCCAGAAAAAGGTGGTGGCTTGGGTTACAGGGATTTGGAAACTTTTGATTTGAGGCTTTTAGCCAATCAAGGGTGGAGGATTTTGACAAACCCTTTCCACTGTGTGTTTGGGTTCAAAGAAAATATTTTCCTCGTGCATAATTGTTAATTGCAAATCCTGGACACTTAAGGAGTACAAGTCATCAGGCTCTTGAAGCTGGTTTGATTTGGGGGATTGGTAATGGATGCAATATTTGGATTCTGGAGGATCGATGGTTGCTAAATCCTTGGTATTTTAAAGCGGTTTCCCCAGTGAAAATTTTATATGTTTGGGCATGTGTGGGATCTCTACCTGATAAGACCAATTTTCTCACTTCACAAAGCTGTTATAATTTGTCAAATCCCTATGAGCACACAATGTGAGGAAGATGGTGCAAGCTCATAATTCCAAAGGCATCTTCACTTTGAGCAGTGCCTATCATGCATCAATGTCTTTGCGTATGGTGCTCAGGGGAAGCTAATCGAGCTTTTTCTATTGACAAGATTTTGGGATTTGTAGCTGCCTAACAAGATCAAACTTTTCTTATGGAGGTTCTGTCACAGTATTCTTCCAACAGTATAAGCTTTACGCAGGAAGGGTATTAATGCTGGTTCTTGTTGTAGCCTGTGTGGAATAGCATATGAGTCCCTTGTTCATGTGTCTTCTGAATGTGGTCATGCAAGAGCTACTTGATTGGTTTCATCTCTGGGGAGGGTGCCTGCTCATTTTTATGCTCTTGATTGACCGTAACTCTTCCTGCAGATTCAGGTTTTGTTGGAATATATTTTTTTTTTAATCTTTTGGGTTATTTGGGGGAATCAAAATAATTTACCCCATGCCAAACCTGTCAAAGATCCCTCCATCCACCATAATATTCACAGCTTCTTATCTTGCTGAGTTTCATGGAACGGTTCACTCTCAATCAGTAAGGAATCATTTATCTGCTGTCCATTGTTGGCAGCCTCCTTCAGATCCTTATAAGAAGATAAATGTCGATGATACTGTTTTCAAGTCTAGCAGAAGTGGAGGTGGTGGTGTTTTTTTTTTTTAGAAATTACAATGTGAACTTATGGAAGGAAGGTCACTTCATAAAAGCCTCTGTCTTGGGTCTATCTGTTATCGAAGCTTGTTCTGTTAAGGAGGATTTGGTTTTGCTGCAGGTTGTGGTTTTCTAGATCTAATCCTTGAATCTGATTCAAGGCATCCATGCAAGGTGGTCAAGGCTCATTCATTGAAAGATTTTGTGTGGTCTCTGTGATTTGTAAGGATATTTGTGTTATTCTCAGAAGGTGTCTTCATTGCATTTTATCCTTGCTCCTGGTTCCCGCAGCAGAGCTGCTCATCTTTTGGCTAGGCAAGCTAATAACTGATTGTATTAATTGGATGGAAGTTCATCCAATTTTCCATACTCAACGATGTACCGACTACTCACTGTACTAGTTATTTATTGAGTTAATGTATCATCATCATTTTTCTTCAAAAAAATAAAAATAAAAAGCGAGTGCTAAGTATTTTGTTTGAATTTTTTTTCAGATAACCAAGTAGCAAGATTTCAAGAAGCTTCAAAGAATGGGAATTTAATTCCTCTATACCGATATATATTCTCAGATCACCTAACTCCAGTGCTTGCTTACCGATGTCT
>Ga0325411_1009686_pt1 | contig 10247 bp, 14 predicted proteins | sample PopdelMetagenome_13_FD_206181 | JGI IMG/M metagenome (GOLD analysis project Ga0325411, IMG submission 206181) | Populus deltoides microbial communities from Bellville, Georgia, United States - Xylem-PdIQD-R4 | ecosystem: Host-associated > Plants > Phyllosphere > Stem > Wood/Secondary xylem...
TCAAAACAAAAATATATATATATATATATATATATATATATATATATATATATATATATATATATATATATATATATATCTTTTTGTGTCTCTTTCTTACCACATAATTCAATTTTTTTTTCTATTTTTTGAAAACAAAAGGTTGAATTTAACTAGTTTAATCCATCATGTTACGATCCCTAACGTGAAGAGTTTGATCTATTTCATTACTAAAAAACCGATAGATACAAACAGAAATATCGAGGGAATATTTTTGTCGGTAAATTTTCGAGAGATTTTATCGACGGAAATATTCCCTCGGTATATACCGAGGAAATTACGGTGAAAAAAAAAATTAAAACAAAGCAAAAAAAATGATAACGTGTCAGGATTTACCAACGGAATTACCGACGAAATAAATTCCGCCGGTAAAGTCCGTCAGTAAATCTGTCGGTAAACTTGTTTACACTGTTCATCATGTCAATTACAAAGGGAATCACCGACGGAAAAAATCCGTCGGTATTTTCTAGAGAGCTACAGAACTGTTCACTTTCCAATTGCACTGTTAATTGTTGTTCTTTACGGACAAAATCACCGACGGAATGAAAAGTCGTCGGTGTTATTTGGCGGTTTTCTGAAAAAATTCAATTGATTTAAAATTTTTATTTAAATATTACAGACGGAATCACCGACGGACTGAAAAATCGTCTGTAATTGTTGGCGGTTTCTGAAAACTTTTTACGAAATTGAAAATTTAAATTAAATATTACCGACGGAATTACCTATGAAATAATTAAAAATATTAATATTCAATTATCCGTCGGTAAATCCGTCGCTAACGCGCCCCCATAAAAAAGCCTGGGTCCCTTTATTTCACAAGAGACAGACTTATTTCTTATTCTACTTCTACTTCTTCTTCTTCACTATATGTAAAAAACATCAATATCTATTTCTTTCTCTTCTTTTCTCTCCTCATCTCCTTCTCTTTTCCTTCATGCTCGGGTATGTCTTCTTCTTCTTTCTTCTTTTATCCTCTTATTTTTTTTAATTAATATGCTTTACGAAAAAAAATTTCTCTCCTTAGCTTCACTTGCAACTACATTAAGGTAAGATTTTTCTTCTTTTTTCATGATTTTTTTCACTATATTTTTAATTGTTTTGTTCTTAATAATTGTATAAATGTTGTTGTGAGAATTATTTTTTCACATGAGATCAATTTTTAGTTGATTTATTTATAGGATTTTTAAATTTTTAGCAATTACAACTCCATTTTTTTCATATGAATTTTTTTAGTTGAATTTATTTTTTCATTTTATTTATTTGTTGCAAATTTATTTGACTTGATTTTCTTTTTTTTTTCAAGCATTTTGAGTATATATTATACAGTGTTGATTTATGTTAATTTTATTATTTTATAATTTTATAAAATGAATTTTTTAAAAATATTTTTAAATAATTACTGACGGAATTGCCGATGGAATTTCCATCGGTAAATCCGTTGGTAATAAAAAAATTATTACCGAGGGATATACCGATGAAATGAAATGGGTAATTTTATTTTTTTATTTCCGACAGATTTACCGACGGATAAAAAATTACCGATGAACGATTTATCGACGGAGCATTTCCGTCGGTAAATTAATTATCGACAGAATATGTGTCTTACGCCGACAAAAAAATTCCGTCGGTAAAACTGTTAAATCTTGTAGTGTATGTTATCACTAATTAACTAAAGCATCCTTAACTCGTTTAATTTCTAATAATTAGCACAAGTGATTAGGACTTGCCGTAAGATATGATTAAGGATGTCCCACGATCAATTTTTAACTTCGAGATTTTACAATTTTTGTGGGGTAATTATTATTTTTCGATATATAAAATAGAAAAATTATTTTATTCTGATAATTAAAAAAAAAGATTAATGTAGATATCGGGGGTTATACCATGTGCAATGCAAGATATGATGAGCTCCTAATCATTGTCAGATCATGCTTAACAAGATCATTAACTAGGAGCACATTCATAAGAAAGAAAGAAGAGCATATGATCATATATGCTGTTTGAGAGCTTTAAAGCAGACATGAGATCAAACACACAGCTGCATGTCGACGATTCCAATGTTGCATATACTGAGGAACACAGATATTGTGCTGTGGGGAACCACGAGATCGAATCTGGTCCAGGTTGTGGTTTCCATGTGATCTGCCGTTAATATTGTGAAAATAGCCGGAAGAAAAAGGAAAAGAAAAAATGCATAACAAGCCAAACCCAAGACGCCATGCCCAGACAGGACTGTGCAATATATAATCAAGACTGCACAATTACAATTACATGGAATCACATTTCAATTACAATTACATTCACAGGAATGGTATTGCAAGCCATACTTATTGTTGATTGAGATAGTATTACACACACACACACACACTTTAAGTATTTTTTATTTTGATAATTGAACTTTTTGTTTTTATACCGTATTAATGAATTGTTTTGATTTACTTGTTATGGAGTTCTCCAAGTGTCAAAACAATGTTTCAGTGTTTGATTAATTTTATATCATATTGTTGGAACATTGTTTGTTTTTGCGTTTCAAAAATATTTTTGAAAAAAATTAAAAATTTATAATTGTTTTTCTTTGCTTTAAATTAATATTTTTTGGTGTTTTCAGATTTTTTTGATGTGTTGATGTCAAAAATAATTTTTAAAAAATAAAAAAAAATTTATTTTAATGCATTTTTGAGTGAAAAACAACTGTTATCACACTCTCAAACACCTCTAATTGACTGCAGTTGCATAAGAAAAAAAATCAAAATTAAATATGCTTTTCTAACAAAGATTAATCTATTGTAATGTAATGAGAAAAATATTATATATATATATATATATATATATTAAAATTTAAAGTTGTTAATTATGAAAATTCAATAACGTAAAAAGTAAAAATTGTAAAGTTTTGGGGTACATCGTACAAATTAAGGAAGGGATTTTGAGAAATGATTTGTAAGAACGTTGAGATAATAAATTTAGCCATCACAGCCAGATGATGCGCAAATTAAAAATTACATTCCTCACAAAGCAGGTCAGGTCACAAATATTATCGATAGACAAGTGACACTCGTATCGCATGGTGGTGGGGACACCAGATCCACACCATAAACTACACAAGTATATAGATAGAGATGATATAGGATGGTCCAGCCTGTCACCTTTTGATTAGGAGACTAAGCCCATTTGAACATATTTCATTGTTATTTTATTTATTTAGTCCATTTGGACTTGCTTATTGTTATTTTATTATTTATGTTAAACAGCTTGATTTAATAGGCCGAGCCCAATAGCGGGATGATTTAGGATTTACTATTTATATGTTCTTCTGTCATATTGAGGACGGTTTTGATGATTAATGAAAATTTGCAGACTTTGCATATCTTCAATCCCCTTTCTTCTCTTCTTCAGCTTCTTTCTTTTCTAAAACTTCTTTCTGTTCTTGCTTTAATTTTATTATTTATTGTCCCGCGTCAATTTTGCTATCAGAGCCAGGGTTTTAATTGTTCTTACAATTAAACGATCTACATGTCTATGCTAAACCCTAGATCCAGTTTGATCTAAAAAATTCCTACTGTTCTGAAAAAAAAAAAACAAGATCTACATTGTTCATCTTCTCCACCAGCAAGCCGCCGCCGCACAGCACGCCACCTTCGCCAGAGGGCAGATCAGGCGTCCCCAACAACAACCAAAGAAACCCACGACGGCTCTCTACAACATCCACGGCGACATATCACATCACCCCTACAGTAGGCCGCTCTCCACGCCATCGACAGGTCTGCCATCCAACCACCATCTCGCACCACCAGTAAGCGCCGCAGTCACAACAACTCTTTGTCTTCGGTTCCAAACTTGCTAACCATCAGCGCCATCAGCCGCAACCCAGCAGCAGCACCAGCCGCAACGCCACCATCCACAGTGCCTTCACCTTCAGCAGGGACAACGGATCAACAGGCCCCCGTCCAGCAGTGATACCACAGACACTACCGCCTCTTCCCTCGCACCGTCGGGCCCAAGTAAAATCACGAAGCCCCGCTTCGTGCGCCATCGCTGACAGCGGCGTCAACTCACAGAAGCTAGGGAAGCAAGAAAACAAAAGCTGATAAAATAATTAACCTAGCCACGTCAGCACCACGTTAGAGCCTCCGTGTCATCTGGCACGTCATCAGTTCTTGCCACGTCAGCATGCCCCGCCACATCATCTGTCTCATCAACATATCTTGTCATGTCAGCTGCCACATAATCCTTCACTGCCACATCATACGGTCAGAATTTTTTCCCATTGAAAATCATCATTCCTGGTATGTTTTTACACTTGTTAACCAAGATTTAGCATTAATATTATTTTTTTTTGTGCATGCCCATAGCTAAATTACATAGCCCGCCTTGACATTGAATTACCTTAATTTTGAGCTTGTTTAGCATTGAAGATCTGATCCTCTTAATTAATTGTGGAGCTTGGTTAAATTAGTGGGAAAACTGAAACATTGTGTTTGGATTACTTGTGTGCATTTAGAGGACTTACATTGCTTGCTTGTGTATTTTCCTAGTTTAATCTGTCATTACTTAGTCTCCAAGATAATAATAATAAAAATAAATAAATAAAAAAGATTATTTTCTTTATTTTATTAGCTATAATTTTATTTTGCATTTTACTTGCAAGTGTTATTTTGTGATCTTAGTCTCAGGATTAGTTTTTACATGCATTTACGTAGTGGTCGTCTAGTACACAATCTAGAAGTCATAGCTACCATGGACCCGAACTCTAGTAATGTTCTTAGAGATATTCAAGAACAATTACAACTTATGCGAACGAAAATGAGCAACATGTCCAATCAAATGAACAACCTTTCTGGGAGGATGGAGTCCATAGAAACTTTGCAAATAAGACAGTCTAGTGAGAGTGAGCATTCTAATGACAACCATAGGAATCCTCAAAGACCAGTTCCTCATAGAAACCACCACCATAACCAATACTAGGGTCACAATGACTTTGATGACCCTCACGATAGTGAGCGTTCCAATGATTACCGTCAAAGACCAGTTCATCCTAGGAACCGTCAATACAACCACAATCAGGGCCATCACGACTATGATGACCCTGACGAGCAAGTCATGAGGCATATCAAGGTAGAAACCCCAACTTTTGAGGGTCAACTTGACCCGTGGATTTTTGATAGATGGATCCATGACATGGATCAATTCTTTGGCTGGTATAATCTATCTGAGAATAGAAGAGTAAGATTTGCAAAGATGAAACTTAGTGGAACCGCTCAGCTCTATTGGAAAAGTGTAGAAGAGTCTTTGATTAGGAAAGGTCAGCCCCCTATTACTGATTGGGTTGAAATGAAGACTAAGTTAGAAGAAAAGTACTTTTCTCGTTCTTATAAAGGAAATCTTTTGGACCAGTGGAATAACTTGAGGCAAGGAGGCAAGTCTGCCAATGAATATGTGGCACAATTTGATGAGTATAGGATAAGGTGTGCAGTTAAGGAGGATGAAGTGATAACTCTAAGTAGATTTCAAAAGGGCATAAACGATGACCTTAGAAGAGAGGTTGTGCTTAGGGGTGTTTCCACCCTTGATGAAGCTTATACCTTGGTATAAAATTATGACTTGGTCATAAAAAGCAAGTGGACAAGACGTCAGGACACTCGTAATACCCCTTCTAGATCTCAACCTGGTAGTAAGCACTCCATATTAGGTGCCCTACCTCGTAAACTCAATCCTTTGATTTCTCAAATACCTAGAGAAGACAAGGGTAAGGGTATTTTTCATGAAGCACCTAAAACTTCAAGAATTCAATGTTTTAAGTGTCAGGGTTTTGGTCATATTTCCTCTAGCTGCCCTAATAAGACTTTGTTCATCAAGGGGCAAGAGGATATGGGTGAAGAAGATAATTGTGATGATAAGGTATATGAACCCAATCCCGATGATTTTCAAGATCTAAATGATAAAGATGACGAGTCTAACTTGCTAGGATGTGTTAGGTCTATGTCCACTCAAGTCAAGACAACCAGGTTAGATGTGGTTAGATGTGCTTTAACATAACCTAAAGGAACTGAGTATTGGAGAAGGACTGTTATTTTTTACACTTACATTAAATGTGGAGATAAAGGGTGTAAGATCATCATAGACAGTGGTAGTTGTATCAGTGCAGTTTTCTCGGGTAGTATATCCCGCTTAGGCTTAAAGTCCGTTCCACACCCTAAACCCTATAGTGTGTCTTGGGTTAATGATACAGCTATAGCGGTCAAAGAGAGATGTCTTTTTCCCATTAAGATTTTTAACTATCATGATAAAATTTGGTGTGATGTCATTCCCATGGATGTAGGGCACGTCATTTTGGGTAGGCCTTGGTTATATGATTTGGACGTTACAATTTTTGGACGATCAAATTCTTGTTCATTCACTTTTCAAGGTAAAAAAATCCAACTTATTGGATTACCTCCAAGGTCTAAGGATAATAGTCAGAAGAATAATAAAGTGAAAGAAGGAGGGCTTAACATAATAAGTCCTAGGGAGTTTGATAAGGAGATTTGTGAGGAGTCTGTTGTGTTTGTTGTAGTGGCTAAAGAGATTGTAGAAGACTTTTTAGAGGAGCCACCCGAAGAGGTAAGAGAAGTGTTGAAAGAATTTCTAGATGTTTTCCCTTCTGAACTACCTGATGTTTTACCCCCTATGCGTGATGTTCAACACGCCATAGATTTTGTCCCTGGGGCTACATTACCAAACTTGCCTCACTATAGGATGAACCCGAGTGAACATGCTAAATTGCAAAGGCATGTATGTGAGTTGTTACAAAAAGGATTTATACAAGAGAGTTTGAGCCCTTGTGCAGTACCTGCACTGTTAACACCCAAGAAAGATGGATCATAGAGAATGTGTGTTGATAATCGAGCCATCAATAGGATTACAATCAAGCATCGTTTTCCAATTCCTCAATTGGATGGCATGCTAGATATGATGGCAGAAGCCCAGATCTTCTCTAAGATTGACTTGAAGAGTGGGTATTATCATATTAGGATCCATCCGGGCGATGAATGGAAAACGACATTTAAGACTAAATATGGTTTATATAAATGGTTAGTCATGCCTTTTGGCCTTTCCAATGCACCAAGCACTTTTATGAGAGTAATGACACAAGTGCTTCAGCCATTTATGGGAAAGTTCTTGGTGGTATACTTTGATGATATTCTTATTTATAGCAAAACCAAGGAAGAACATTTCGATCATCTTATCTAAGTTTGTACCACCCTAAAAAAGGCAAGTATGTTTGCAAATGTCAAAAAGTGTTCCTTCTTTACAGATCAAGTGGTCTTTTTAGGGTTTATAGTGTCATAGAAAGGAGTCTCTGCTGACCCCCAGAAAGTCCAAGCGATAGTAGATTGGCCTGAACCTAAGACTATTCATGAGGTTCGTAGTTTTCATGGGCTTGCGACTTTCTATCGTCGTTTTATTAATGGATTTAGCACCATCATGTCGCCTATTATAGATTGTTTGAAACAAGGTGAGTTTAAGTGGAGTAAAGGAGCTAATAGGGCATTTGAGGAGGTTAAGAAGAAAATGACGGAGGCCCCAGTAATGCGGCTACCTGATTTTACTAAAGTGTTTGAAGTAGAATGTGATGCTTCGGGAGTCGGTATAGGTGGAGTACTTAGTCAGGAACGTCACCCTGTAGCCTACTTTAGTGAGAAACTTAATGAGGCAAAACAAAAGTACTTAACTATGATAAGGAGTTTTATACGATGGTTCAGGCCTTGCGTTATTGGCGCCATTATTTGTTACCACAGGAGTTTGTTCTTTACTCCGACCATGAGGCCCTCCGCTATCTTAACCCCTAAAAGAAGCTTAATCATAGGCATGGTCATTGGGTTGAATATTTGCAAGCATACTCATTTGTTTTGGAACATAAATCTGGAATAGAGAATAAGGTTGCAGATGCTTTGAGTCGTCGGGTAACGCTGTTATCTGTAATGAGTGTTGAAGTCATAGGATTTGAGAGACTCAAAGAAGAGTATGAATCTTGCTCAAAATTTAGAGAAATATACTTGACATCGCTGTGTTATAAATGGTTATCACTTTCAAGTTGGATACTTATTTCGGGATAATAAGCCTTGCATCCCAAAAACATTCGTGCGTGATTTTTTGATATGGGAGATTCATGCTGGAGGTCTCTCAGGACATTTTGGAAGGAATAAAACCATCGAAGAAGTGGAACGCCAGTTTTTTTGGTCTAGTTTGAAAAGAGATGTCACTAAATCGGTAGGTCAATGTCGAGCTTGCCAACTAGCTAAGCATAAAAAATAAAATACTGGTCTTTACACCCCATTGCCTGTTCCTACTTGCCCTTGGCAAGATGTGAGCATGGATTTTGTGCTTGGGCTTCCACATACTGCAAAGAAACATGATTCTATTTTTGTGGTTGTCGACCGCTTCTCTAAAATGGCCCATTTTATTCCTTATGCTAAGACTACAGATGCTTCCAAAGTTGCAAAACTCTATTTTGATGAGATTGTCAAGTTGTATGGTCTTCCCCAAACCATAGTTTCGGATAGGGATGTTAGATTCACAAGTCATTTTTGGAAAACCCTTTGGCATATGGTGGGAACCAAATTGAAGTTTTCTACTGCTTACCACCCCGAAACTGATGGTCAAACTGAGATAGTTAACATGAGTTTGGGCAACCTTTTAAGGTGTCTAGTGAGTGATCATAATCGGAATTGGGATTTGATTCTTCCTACGGCCTAGTTTGCCTATAATAGCTCTATCAATAGGTCAATAAGCATGAGTCCCTTTGAAGTTGTACATGGTTACAAGCCTAGGAAACCTTTAGACCTTCTTCCTATGTCTCTTCATGCTAGAGTGTCTAAGTCAGCCGAGTCTTTTGCATGTAGAATTCAGGATTTGCATATTGAGATCACTAAACAGATTCAAGCAAGTAATGCGCAATATAAACTTCAAGCTGATTTACATAGATGACATAATGAGTTTAATGTGGGAGACTATGTTATGATACGGATTAGACCCGAGCGGTTTCCTTCGGGAGCTAATCGAAAATTACATGCACGTAGTGCCGGGCCTTTCAAAGTGCTACAACGGGTTGGTCCAAATGCTTATGTTCTTGATTTACCACATGATTTTGGCATTAGCTCTACATTTAATATTGAGGATCTAGTTGCATACCACAAACCACTTTCTATTCCAGATGATCCATTTGAGATACCACTTAACTCCCCTTTTGATGATCCTATTGAAACCTCTATCCCTTTCACCTTGACATCAGCATAAAAGGATAATATTGATGTTATTCTGGATGAACAAGTTGTTTTTAACAAGAATGGTGAGGTTCAACAGTTTCTAGTTCGCTGAGTGGGTCGACCTGACTCAGATTGCACTTGGATTACTAGAGATACTTTGCAACAGCTTGACCCAGATCTTTGGGAGTACTATCAGAGTCAGCCAGTACTACACTCGATGGGGTCGAGTTTCTCTAACCCCGGGAGAGTTGGTGGGGACACCAGACCCACACCACAAACTACATGGGTATATGGATGGAGACGACATAGGATGGCCCAACCTGTCACGCTTTGGTTAGGAGACTAAGCCCATTTAGGCATATTTCATTGTTATTTTATTTATTTAGCCCATTTGGGCCTGCTCATTGTTATTTTATTATTTATGTTAAACAGCTTGATTTAATGGGCCGAGCCCAATAGCGGGATGATTTAGGGTTTACTATTTATATATTCTTCTGTCATATTGAGGACGGTTTTGATGATTAATGAAAATTTGCAGACTTTGCATATCTTCAACCCCCTTTCTTCTCTTCTTCAACTTCTTTCTTTTCTAAAACTTTTTTCTGTTCTTGCTTTAATTTTATTATTTATTGTCCCGCGTCACATGGACGCGAAGACACTTTCGAAACCACCACGGATTTTTCCATGCTCTTCGCTCTCCAACTTTCCTCTCTGCTTTTATGTGTTTTCATATGTATGTTTAGTCCACTATTTTCTTAGTAACCAAACAGTTTAAGTCAGCCTCCTGCCAGTAAACTTTCGTCTTTCTCTCATTTTGTCTCGTCCAACTTTCACATGAAACAAGCACCCTTTATTAACTTACTACTAGAAGAATTTGTTGAGAAGATGAGCAAGAGCAATAATATTCCTGTCGACATTTTGGATACTCCCAAAGAGTACATTTCTACATGGATGAACCTGGAT
>Ga0325411_1009688_pt1 | contig 10246 bp, 8 predicted proteins | sample PopdelMetagenome_13_FD_206181 | JGI IMG/M metagenome (GOLD analysis project Ga0325411, IMG submission 206181) | Populus deltoides microbial communities from Bellville, Georgia, United States - Xylem-PdIQD-R4 | ecosystem: Host-associated > Plants > Phyllosphere > Stem > Wood/Secondary xylem...
TGGTTAATCTAGATTTGTGTTGTATAACACTTGGTACATCAAATACTTGATCCTTCATAGTCTTCGGCCGACATCGTTATTATGACAGGAACTTGATTTGTTGTCAACATAAGTTAGCATCATGAATGCTTGATAAAATTTATAAGTATGGTGTTACGTAAATAAGATGATTAATATGATTATGTTGATAATTTATAAAGAGTTTATATTTTACTTATCTCTAATACTATTAGTGGACCCTCTAACCTTGACATTTGTTTTTATCATTGTTTAATCTTCACATTTATCTTACATTTCAAAGTCCTATTTAACTCATCATCACCATCACCATCATCTTCATTGTTGTTTTCATTATTATTATTATTATTATTATTATTATTATTATAATTTATATAGTTCACCTCTCTGTGGTTCGACCCCGGTCTTGCCGGGTTATTTATTACTGTGACACTCCTGCACTTGGGATAAGACATCAACTCTTTGATCGTGTCACATGCCACTTCTAATATATTTAAGACTATGGAGTTTTCTTATGAAGTGTACTATTGTTTTCAAACTAGTGATATGGATGTGGTGGTAGTTGAAACTTATATGGTTGGATTTTTAAGTTGTCATTTAAGGTAAGTCTTTTTACAACTCTTGAATCTGTGAATAAAAAGGTTAGGAAGAGCGTAAGGTATTTGAAAGTTGCACCATCTTTTCATCCTTCCATAAAGCAAATGTTTAAAGAGTTAGATACATCTATATGAACATCATTAAATAAGGAACCACCCAAACTTGAGCTTAAACCATTTCCATCAAATTTAAGGTATGTTTTTTAGGCCAAGACTCTTTCTGGTTATTATTAATGGTTATTTGAGTGATGTAAATGAATAAAAGTTGCTAAGAGTTTTAAGGGAGCATAAGATGGCTTTGCAATGACATTTTCTCGGATATAAAGGAAATTAATCATTTGATTCATATGTATAATATTATAGTGGAGGATATTTTCAAACTGATAGTTCAATCACAAAGGAGATTGAGTCCATCAATACAAGAAATAGTTCATAAAGAAGTTTGAAACTCTTAAATGTTCGAATTATCTATCCAATCTTGAATAGTGTATGGGTAAGTCTGGTTTATGGAGTCCTAAAGAAAGAGGGAATAAATGTGATAAAGAATAACAATAATAAACTTATACCAACAAGGACAATCACATGATGACGAGTATGCATGGATCATTGAAGACCTAATAATGCAACTTGAAAACATCATTTTCCATTGCCTTTTATTAATCAAATGTTAGAAAGACTGTTGGCCATTCTTACTAATACTTTGTAGATGGGTATTCCAGATACAATCAAATCGTAATTACTAATGAAGACTAAAAGAATACTACTTTTACTTGTCCTTATAGAGCTTTTGCATAGCCTTTTGGTCTTTGCAATGCTCCAACCATTCCAAAGCTATATGATGTCCATTTTATCTGACATGGTGGAAACATTTGTAGAAGTGTTAATAGATGACTTTTTAGTTTTTTATTATTTGTTTGATAATTGTTTATCTAACTTGTCTTTGGTTTTATAGCATTGTGAGGAGACTGATTTAGTTGTAAATTGGCAAAAATGCCATTTTATGGTCAAGGAAGGGTGTTGCGATGTCGCGGTCGCACAAATTAATTACCCTAACTTCAAACACAACACATAAGATAGTATAGAGCAAGCAAGGGGTCGATCCCACGAGGAAGTTTCAAGTTAGATTTTTATGTTGTACGTTATGTAATTGGGGGAATTTGGTTTGTGATTATCTAAACTATGGCAGCAATTAAATTAGCAAACAAAATCAATTAAAACCGAAACTTATTAAGAAAACAAATCTTGATCGCAAGCACACATCCACCTACGGAAATTAGAACCGATCCTTGAAACGAAAATTGCAGTTTATGTTCTGAAATTTTATCTTTTCTTAACGTTAATTAATTAACGGATCCGCTGTATAACTAATCCTAACCAACAAACAATCAAAGTGTCCGCACTAATGATTCAATTTAATGGTAGCTTTAAGAACTAGATAATTTCATCAAGATTAACATACAAGTTGTCCGTAGCTTGTGTCACTTTGTTCAAATGTTCTACCTAAGTTCAATAACGTAGTTTCGCCACAATTATCAAGCTTAGTTGTTTCACAAGTTCATATATCACAACTCCGGTTTTGATATTAAACTTAGCAATAGATTGTTCACAACAATAACTTAGAGTCCTCTCTAGCAATCATTAACAACAATCACAGGAAATATGCATAGGAAAACAATCATACTCATTCATAACATAAACTGAAAATAAAAGGAAGAATAAATCTCACAGTTCTTGAAATCCGAAGGTTTGTTGTGTCCTTGCAACCAAGAAAAGAGCTTAACCTTGCATAACTATTGAACTACTACTTCTAAAGAATGAAAAGAGCATGATTTTTGGGTTTGTAGAGGAGAGAATTTGTATTTATTCTCTGCTGGCTGCTGCCTCCTTCTGCTCTCCCTCTTTTCTGCTGGCTGTTGCCTCCTTCTTTTTTTCTTTTTATATGCTAAGAAACCCTAGTCTATATTTTACAAAATAGTCATTCCTTGAGTTGACAGTTTACATTTAAGTACTTCAATAACTATTTTTCCTAAAAGGAGAAATAGTCTTGCATGAAATCTTCAAGCTCTGACTTAGAAGAGCTAAATTGCTGATATAAAAACTTCGATGTCGGTTTAGATGCTTCGGGATGTAGTTTGGACTTGTTTCTTCACGAACCTGTTTGCTAGCAGAATTCAGTTGTCATCTTTGAAAATTCATATCTCCCTCATATGACATCGATTTTGGCTAAAATTTGGAGCGTTGATAGGTCTTTAAGTCAGGAATCCAATAAAATTGAGTTTGCATCAATTGGACTTCTGTAGCGCAAGATATTAAATTTTGAATGGCCAAATGTCAACATTGGCAGAATGCAAGATTTGACTTTGCAGGATGTGATTTCCATGATCTTTCTCTTTTTATTTTTCTTTCATTACATTTCTAGAAAGGTATGGATGTTATAGTTTTAGTGCCACTGGAATCACTTCATTTCAATCTCTAGAACTCACGCTCTGCACAAAACATCGACTTAACGTCAAATCTGCCAATTACCTCCAATTTACTCCTTTTTGCATCTTTCATCCAAAAGTGCCTTCAAAACATAAAAAAAAAGAATATCAATGCATTTTATATATAAAACATAGGCAAAACACTAATTAAATGTGGGTGAAACTATCAAATAATATGGTTGCATCAAAGGGATAATTTTTTACCATCAAATTTATTTTTAAGGAATTAAGGCTGATCAAGCCCAAATAGAAGTTATTGATAGACTCCTACCACTAGATAATGTGAAGGGTATGAGAAGTTTGTAGGGTCTTGCTAGATTTTACAGACAATTCATTAAGGATTTTTTCTCAAATTACTAAACCTTTTTAGAATCTTTTGGTAAGGATACACAATTTGATCTCTCTCATCAATTCTTGCATGCTTTTGAAACATTGAAGAAAAAAAATTAATTTTAGCACCATTTCATTTAATTGGAATTTACTTTTTGAATTGATGTGTGATATTAATGATTTTTCAATAGGGGTTGTTCTAGGGCAAATAAAAGATAAAAAAATTATGTTATTTATTATGGAAGTAGAACTTTAACAAGAGCTTAACTTAACTATGCCACTACTGAAAAGAATTATTAGTGATTGTTTTTATTTTTGATAAATATTATTCGTACTTGATAAGTTTAAAGGTGCTTGTCTATAATGATCACTCCACTTTTAAGTATTTTGTTTCAAAAAAGGATGTTAAACTAAGATTTTTTTGATGGGTTTTATTTTTACGAGAATTAATGGTTGATCACTTATCTCGGATTGAGCATAAGAGTGGGGATGATAAGAAACAATTGCCACTTAGTGAAACATTTCAAGATGAGCATTTGATAGTTATACAGATTGTTCCATGGTACACTGATATAGTCAAGTATTTGGTGTCATGAATTTTACCTCAATAGATGATAGATGAACAAAAAAAGAAGTTTTTTTCCAACTTGAAGTACTATTTTTAGGAGGAACCTTTTCTATATCAAAATTGTACAAAACCATATAATTAAGATATGTGTACTCGAAGAAGAGATGGAGAGCATACTCCAACATTGCCACTCGTTGGAAGTAGGGGTCACTTTGGCAGAGCAAAAGTGGAGGTAAAAATTTGCAATTTGGATTTTATTGGCCTTTTATTTGAAGGACACTTTTAACTTTGTTAATTCATGTGGTCAATGTTAATAATTTAGGAATATTTCTAGGAAATATAAGATACTTTTGAATAATATTTTAGTGATTGAATTGTTTAAAGTTTAGGGGATAGATTTTATAGGTCCTTATCCATTTTTATATTTTAATAAATTTATTTTGGTGGCTGTAGATTATGTCTCCAAGTAAGTGGCATTTGTTGCCTTTCCAACCAATGATGCTAAGGTTATGGTGAATTTTCTTTGAAAAAATATTTTTTTTTCTCAATTTAGCATTCAAAGGGAAATAATTAGTGATGGCAGGAACTTTTTTGCAACCGTTAAGTTCAAGCTTTACTTACTAAGTATGAAGTTATTTTGTGGCAACACCATATCATCTTCAAATAAGTCGACAAGTTGAAGTGTCCAATAGAGAGGTAAAACGCAAACTGTAAAAGACCGCTAATGTCTCATGGAAGGATTGGATATGAAAATTAAACGACACATTATAGGCCTATAAAACAACATTTAAAATACTAATTCGAATTTCATCTTATTGGTTAATTTATAAAAAAAGCATGTCATTTACCCATGGAGCTAGAATATAGAGCTTATTGGGCTATTAAGACACTTAATTTGATTTAAAGGCCGCAAGTGAGAAAAAAAGTGTTGCAAATAAATGAGATGGATGAATTTTGCAATTATGCTTACGAAAATGCTTATATTTACAAGAATAAAACCAAAAGATGGTATGATAAAAATATTTTGAAAAAGGAGATTGAAGTGAGGCATAAAGTTTTACTATTTAATTCAAGACTTCAACTTTTTCTAGGAAAATTATGATCAAGATGGCCAAAACCATTTATTATGAATCATGTTTTTCTATATAGAGCGATTACAGTTTATCATGAGACAAAAAGGTCATTTAAGGTCAATGGACAAAGGTTAAAGCCTTATGTGGATAGAGAATATAGCATGCAAAAATTTTCCATCAACCTTGTCAGTTTCAAATGATAATTTTTTGAGAGGCAACCCAAATTTTTATTTTATTATTCTCTTTATTTTCAGTTTAATTTTTTTTATCTATCTTTTTATAGGTTTGTATAAGTTTGGAGGCTCTCTAATGAGTTATATGGCTGCACTTTCTTCTAGGACAACATTCAAATGCAAATTGAGGAGCATTTTGTACCTTTTGCTCAATTTATTTCCGTTTCTCTTCTTTCTCATTGAGGACAACACTTTAATTAAGTGTGGGGGAAGAGAGTTTATGTTATTTTATTTTCAAAAAACAAATAATAAAAAAAGAGAGAGTTGGTTTGGTGAATAAAAAAGCCTATGATAAGAATATGGTTGAAATTGATTATAATTATTAGGAAAAACTCTTATTTCTTGAGTCTTTCTATTAATCTTTAACTTGATTTTGTTTAATTTGAGATTTTCTATATTCAAGGATACTTATCATGATAATCAATTGTTTTGCAAACCTAGATAAATTTTATGTGAATATTGTAAATTTAAATTATCTCTACAAACTCTAGAATCTGTTTGATGATATTTATGGTGAAACCCTAAATAAAATATTAATTGGAAAATGATTTAAGATTTTTTTAAATTGATTAAGCTTTTCATGCTTACCTATCTATCATTTTTATCCATAGTCACCTCTTTGAGCTTTGTTGAATTATACTTTGGCTTTATAATTTTTTAAAAAACATTATATTCCCTACCTTATTTGAGCTTAAACACTAATATCCCCATCTTTCAAGAGAAATAAGTTTACGCAATCTCATTCTTAGAAGAGCATGTCAAGTGTGAGAGATAAAAAGTCTTTAAGGAAATTTTATCACATCCCATGTTATCAAAGATGTTGTGAATACATTGGTTGATATTACATGATGTACATTTTTAGTAGATAAAAAAAAATGGTGTAGAGCTTAAAATAGTATAATAAATGATGACAAGACTAATTATAAAAAGGATTCTTCCTCTTTGTTAATCTTAAAGATTTTTGTTTTGTTTGAGCCTAGATCTTTGGAAGAATGATAAAGAGAGATGTTTTTGAAGATTGAAAGGATTAGGAAGTAGTATATGAGTTTGAAGTAAGTGTGTTCTATTTGTGTTAAAAATCTAGTTCTCTTACTTTGTTTAAATCTTATCCTTTCTTTATAGCCTTCACTTTAGCCTTACATTACAAGCCTAATAAAGACCTATTGATCCTTGGTAATATTTTGTTTTACATTAATAGAGAGTGATTTGAAAAGCAAGCTTATGAAGTTTGAAATATCAATGTAATAACTAGAGATCCATTTCATACTTACTTGTTTATATAAAAACAAATAATCTGTGGAGCTAACAATGAAGTCAGAATGAAAGGTATGATGAATGAGAAAATTGATAATGAGGTGTTATTGAGTTTTGAATCAACTTTTAGACTTGTGTGATATTGAATGATTTATTTGGATTATAAACTTTAGGCAATCTTTGAGGCAACAAATTTTATGAATTAAACCAATTTTTTTTTTAATTCTTGTTTGAGGACAAGCAAGAAGTAAGTTTGGGGTATTCGATGCACTTGATTTTTATACAATTTTTACCTACTTTTCTTTTTAATTTTATGCTAGTTTGTTTTAAATATTTCAATTTTATATAGTTTTCATTTATTTATTTTTATTTATATGCAGGACTAAATAAATTCATGAAAGCTCATTTATAAGCCAATTAAATGAGAAAATATACCTTAAGAGGTTGTGCACATATTTTAGGAAATAAGAGGACAAGGAGAGAGAAATTTCCTATTGTAAGAAAAGGAAATTTTCATATAAGAAATTTCATGAATATATTTTGGTAAATCAGACATGAATATATCTAAAACTATCAGAATTATATGATCTTGGTGTAAAAAAAGTAAGATGAAGATCTATAAGAATTATAAGTTTCTATAAATTTATAAATTATACTATCTAAATGTAAATAGGGCTCGAAGTCAAGGTCAGAATACGCTAGGTTTTGAAAGAAAAATCAAGAAACAAATAAAAGGATATTGTTACAGGTTGTAAATATCACATAATTAGGAAGTAATATAGAGCCTAATTATAGGGATTCTAATTAGTCTACTTTCCTACTATAGTATCCTAATTGTAGGGATACTAATTAGTGTACTTTCCTATATAGGGTTCCTATCTTGTATATAAGGGATAGATTGATCAATGTTAAAGTAAGAGAGAATATATTTTTTCTTCTTCTATGTTTTCATGGTATCAAAGCATTGGTTGCTCATATTTGACCTAATACTATAAAATTTGGTATAACACATATTTGTGATTTGTTGTGTCAATCTCTCCCCTGATGTGATTGTTGGGATCCAGAATAGGTTTTCTTGTTTTCAACGACAATTTTATTAGTTAACATTTACAAATAAAATTTTGTGAGTTATGATTGATAAAAAGACAACAGTAATATCTGATGTAATCCTGGTGTTGTATAAAATCACTAAACACAAGCTCAATGGCTCCAATTATTTGGATTGGAGTAAGACCGTTCGTCTTTATTTGTGGAGTATCAATAAGGATAATCATATGACTGATGATCCACCTAAAGATGATTCAAGACAGGCATGGCTGAAGGAGGATGCCCGATTATTCTTGCAGATACAAAACTCTATTAATAATGAGGTAATTGGCTTGATCAATCATTGTGAATTTGTTAAGGAATTGATGGAATATTTGAATTTCTTATATTCTAGAAAAGGGAATGTCTCCCGCATTTATAAGGTGTGTAAAACCTTTTACCGTGCATAAAAACATGATAGGTCTCTTACAAGTTACTTTATGGATTTTACAAGAACTTATGAAGAGCTTAATATGTTCTTACCTTTTAGTCCTAATGTAAAAATACAACAAAGTTAAGGGGAGAATATGGCTGTCATGAGTTTTCTTGTTGGTATCCTTTCTGAATTTGAAACTGCCAAATCTCAGATTCTCTCTACCTTTGAGATCTCTTCATTACAAGATGTATTTAGTAGGGTACTTCGCATAGAAAGTTCTCCACATTTCTATCTTGTCAGTCGAACTAATATATGATGCTGGACGATCATATTACAGAGGTGGTAACAAAGGAGGGGTAAATTTGATCGTACATAAGATTCATGAGGGATTGTGTGTCATTATTGTCATAAGCCAGAACATATAAAACGTGATTGTAGAAGACTACAAAACAAAACTCAGAAAACTCACTCGGCCAATATTGTATCTGCTAATGATACATCCGAAAAATCAGTTCTTATCTTTGCAGATGAATTTGTCAAGTTCTCTCAGTACCAAGAATCTTTAAAGTCTTCATCTACCCATGTTCCTACCATTATCGAGTTAGGTAAACTGAATACTTGTCTTATTTCCTCATCCTCCAAATGGGTCATTGATTCTGGTGCCACAGATCATATGATAGGTAATTCCAGTCTTTTTTCTACTTTTTAGTCACATGCATCCACCTCTAATGTTACTTTAATAGATGGGTCAACATCTTGTGTTCTTAGGTCTAGCATAATTACCCCAACTCCTTTGATTTCTCTGTCATCTATTCTATATTTACCTTAGCTGTCCTATAATTTAATTTCTATAAGCACGCTTACTCTTGCGCTTAACTATTGCATCTTATTCTTTCCTGATTATTGCTTAATTTAGGATTTTATGATGAAGAAGATTATTGGTAAAGGACAAGAGTTTGGAGGTCTCTACATCCTGAACACACAGATACCCAAATCCATTGTTTGTTATGGTATAACAACCCCTCTTGAGGTGCATTGTCGGTTGGACCATCCTTCTCTACCTTTGTTAAAGAAACTTTGTCCACAATTTAGTAGGGTGTTTTTATTAGATTGTGAGTCGTTTCAGTTTGCCAAACACCATCGTCTTTATTCTCATCCTCAAGTCAATAAGAGAACAAGTTTTCCTTTTGAATTAGTTCATTCTAATGTTTGGGGTTTTTGTCCAGTTCTGTCTAAAATTGGATTTAAGTACTTCATTACTTTTGTTGATGATTACTCTCGCGTGACTTGGTTATACTTAATGAAAAGTCGTTCTAAGTTGTTTTCTTATTTTTGTGCTTTTTATGCTGAGATTAAAACTCAATTTAATATTTCTGTCCATACATTGTGTAATGATAATGCAAAAGAATATTGTTAGCATCTTTTCAAACTTACATGTTTTACAATGACATCCTTCATCAAACTTCATGTGTTGATACTCCTTCTCGGAATGGAGTAGTGATTAGTACTTAAAAGTGCATTTTTATCAAGGTTTTATATCATCATTTTGCACTTGAAGTATCAATAACTCCGTAACTAGAGCATGTTTTATAATAACAGATTTGATAATATAAGATAGCTTTAATTTATGGTAAATGTTCATTTTAAATATAGGCATATCTCACAATTCAAAGGATTGATTGATGTGATTAACTATTGAAAGTGAAAGGACAAAGAAACGGCTAAGATTAGAAAGGAGATACCGATTCAATTCAAATTGGAACACTGTTCAGTTATTGGGTCATATCTGGAGCTGTAGATCTTGGATTTCAGCTTAATTTATATGGATGGAAAGCTAAGAAATAGGTCTACAATTTTCATGGATAGTGTAAGAGCAAAATCTGTCATTTTCAAATTCAAAGTTTGGCCACAAAAGAGAAGTCAGAATCTGTCCTGTAATCCAGCCCAAACACTGCTTAGAATTTTACCCATATCTGGAGTTCTAGAAGGCCAAATGACGTGAAATTTTGTGGGTGGAAGGAAAAGATAATTTCCAACAACTTTCATGAAGAAGATTTTCTCAAATTCAGATGGTAACAATGACATTTCATCCAGACAAGAGCTTGAGGTCTATCCACCACGTCCACCAACAGCACTACTCAGTATTTTAGCCATATCTCGAGCTCTAGTGATCCAAATGCTCTGAAATGTTATGGGTGACAAGATAAGATGATTTCCAACAACTTTCAT
>Ga0325411_1009691_pt1 | contig 10245 bp, 10 predicted proteins | sample PopdelMetagenome_13_FD_206181 | JGI IMG/M metagenome (GOLD analysis project Ga0325411, IMG submission 206181) | Populus deltoides microbial communities from Bellville, Georgia, United States - Xylem-PdIQD-R4 | ecosystem: Host-associated > Plants > Phyllosphere > Stem > Wood/Secondary xylem...
CAGTTTGTTCTGCCTGCATGCGGGGAATCAGAAAAAGTTCTTTTTGAGTTGAATTCATGACTTTAAACAGTGTGGGTATGCATATGAAAAACAATTGGGATGAAGTTGAAAATAAAACAACAATTGAGAGAGTGGATGCATAATTAAAAAATCTTGAGGGTGCGAAATACAAATCTCTACAGAAAAAGGTTTTAATTTGAAGGGTATGATTATAAATTTGGTAAGATTTCATGGTCCATTGAGTGAAAAGATATGACTCATTGTCGCACACAAATCAAGCACCAATAAGAGATTGTGATGATCAACAATTACTAGCATTTCATTGGCGCACACAAATCAAGTACTCAATAAGAGATTTTTAATTTTTAACATCAATATATTAAAAAATCAATTTGATATATGTTTTTTTTTAAAAAAAAATTCTTCTAATGAAATAAATGTCTTTGTTGAAAGAAAAGGAAATACATTAATAAAGAAATATAATTTAGATTGAAGAGATACATCTTTTTTCTACTTATTTTAAATTTTACAAAAAAATATTTTAATTATTTTATAATTTATTCAAGAAACATGCTACTAATAAGAAAGAATAATTTATTTAATAAAGTATTTTAAATTGTAACATTTTATATAGATATCTATTTTAATTACAAAAAAAATAAATAAAAAAAACTATCTAGCGCGGGTAAAACACTAGTTTTCTACAAAAGATAAATATGTGCATGGTGGAGCCATAATCTTAACGTGATAGCTTTTTAATTTTTAATTTGAGGAAATTAATTATTACTCATGCGTAGCTTAAAGACCATTTGGCAATTAATCTTAATGTGGTTGTGGAAGTTGTCATTTGGCAATCAAGATACAATTCATTTTATTTATTTATTTATTATATTAAATTTAATTATTATTTTTTTAATTTTCCAACTAACATTTGATTTCATTTAATTTTTATATTATATTTAATTTTTAATTTTTTGATTGATATTTATTTTTCTATCATTTTATTAAATGAATTTATTTCTCAATTTCATCTCTTAACATTTTATTTCATTTTATTTTTATGTTAAATTTGATTCTCATTCTTTTTAATTGATATTTTTTAATTGCTTTAGATCTTTTTTTAAATTAAATTAATTTTTTTTATTTCATCTTTTAATATTGGGTTAGTTAGAAATTACTCTTCATAATTTTTTAATGCGTGATGTTAATCTCATGATCCAGGTTACGGTTACGAGTATAAAATATTAACCTGGATTGATATCAGACTTGCTTTTAGATGTTATTAATGATTTTCTTAGTGATTTATTAAGGCGGATTTGTAGTTTCTATTCACTGAACTAGGAGCATTATATGTGCTACAAAAACCCTGTAGCAACCACACAAAGACTCCTGGAAAGGATAATTAATTACGTCAATTGGAGTTCAACTCTCGACTATAACCTTATCAACCTACAATTTTATCAACAACATAAGCCTTATCTAGGAGTTCAAAAGCAATTGTATATACATGGACACTGCTTACACTGCCTAGCAACGCATAGAGGGATGAAAGCAAAACAAAAGGTATCCGACTGCCTTTTGTTTTGAACGCATAGAGGGATATTGAAAGCAAAACAAAAGGTAGACGGATACCTTTAGTAGAGCTTTGTGGCCCGCTTGTCGGATTAAATCAGATGGAGAGACCCAGCATGGAATGAATTCTTATCCTTATCCTTTTGCATAGAGGGATATTTTCCACTCTTTCTTTTGCATATATAAGACGAAATTGGAAGCAATACGAACATACAGATCACTATAGGGAGCTAGTAGGGATCTGGAATAGGTACGTATCCTTGCTAGGTAGCATAGTTGAGCTGGCTCATGGTCATCAATGGAGATGCGATGATGATGAAAAACGAAGCGACACCAAGGCCGACGGCAACTTTCCCTAACATTCTGGATGCAACAGGGAACTTTTTGCTAATAAGCTGTGAAACAATGAGAGAAACAAAGGTAAGTGTGATACAGACAAAGCGCAAGCAGAACTTAAGATTGGGTTTTGAATGTTGATTATTTTTTTCATATGCAAGATCAATTTCCAGAGCTGAAGCGAAACAGAAAGCCACGAGTATCTTTTCCCATGGCACCCTCTTATTAACACCACTCTTTGTATTGGTTGGTTGCTCGTTGATTGTAATGGAAAGCTCTTGCTCTTGCCGTTGCTGTTGCTGTGTACCCTCTTGGTTGACGGCAGGAGAGAGTACTTGTGGTTGTGTACTTTCTGGTAACTGCGACTCCGGACCCGTAGCCGGAGAAGAAGGCTGTAAATTTGATGTTTGTGATGTTTCTTGGTTGACGGTAAGAGAGAGTATTGGCGGTTGTATTTCTGCTAGCTGCGAATTCAAAGTAACCACCGAAGAAGAAGTTAGTCGAGCATCTCTACCACATACCAGCTGGGACAGGTATGTTGCTGCTGAAACATAGATACTTTGTGCTATGCCCATGACTGTGTCCTAGAATATGTTTCAAATAGGATCGGAGCAAGCCAATGCATATGTTATAGTAATCCGTGGTTTGGACTACGGTTTTTTTTTTCCTGGAGTACTTTTTTTTTCTTTTCCTGGACTACTGTTTCTTTTCCTTTCCTGGACTAATAATTAGTCTGCTCCCCGTCTGCTCCCTCTTCTACGTACCACTTGCTAGCTAGGATTTCTCTTTTCCCTACTCCCACTTACTTCTGTGCCAACTAGCTAGGATGATTCTCTTTTGCTACTTCTACTACTTTTGTGCTAGAATGCTCATAGTAATTTAACCTTTTTTTTTTTTGTAATCCTTATAACAAGAATAGTTTAACCTTTTGTGCTAGAATTCTCATTGTAGTTTAAACTTTTGTGTTAGAATGTAGGTATTTATATAAGACGGTATTGGATTCATCAGACTAAGCCAACGAACTCTTTTTTTTTTTCTTATAACAAGAATAGTTTTGGATTAACTTATTATAAGTCAACTAAAATTAAATCTTTTTCCGGATAATTTGAAAGATGCCAACACTTATATCTAAATAATCTATATATAATGGTTAGTTAATTATTTTTTCTTTCAGCCAGTTTCTATGAAGACTTTCTTTTAAGACTTTTCCATCCGATTGTCAATTACGAATTAACTGATTAAAGAATTATTAAGGCCCCGAAGTCCTGGGAAAAGAGGTAAATTATATTCAATCTATCTCTAAATATTTAATGGCATCCATTTATCTTTTAAATATTTTCAATCTATCCCTTTGTTAAATCACCTACATCCAAACTAATAAACTATAACATTCGACTTGCAACTATTTATAAAGTTAATTTTTTATATGTGCAAAATACCTCTCACCTTGAACTCATTACAATAAGTTGTCTGCATTCCGGTAATGGTATGAATTTAAGGTGTTATGAACAGATTTGTGGGTTTTTTTTGTAAACAAATAATGTAAACCTATAAACTATAAGGTTGAACCGATCGAAACCGTACGATAAAAAAAAATTATAACTCGATGATGTTTAAATTCCATCGATCATGAAAAAAAAAAAGTTTGTAGCATGGAGCTCATTGACAGTGTAAGAAAATCAAGGCCAGCGACTGAGCCTTGATAAACCTCAATCCGATTTTGATGATTTAAACATTAGGGAATCTGCGTGGTATACGAATGATTCGTCGATGCAAGATTATGTCATAGCATGCATAAGAAATCCTTTCAAGAAAGGACAAAATGTTGCTGGCAAAACATATTGAATTCTGTGTGTGAGTTTCATAACTTGGGCTTCGAGCTGCTATGGCAGTCAGGCTAAAAGTGTAAGTCTGTTGGTGAAATTGAGTATGTGGCAGAAGTTTTTCAAAACTTGAAAGATAGTGTGGAACAGAATAATTTGATCAATGACATCATATCGAGTTTGCATTCGAAGTGCGAGAATTCAGGGACCGTGGAGTTGCAGATACAGGTGTGCCTCTTTATTTGTGTCGTGCTCTTTCTTATGAAAGCACTCCTGTACTAAAATTTGGCCTGCTAGAAGAACTTCAGTGACCTTTGTGTTTTGTACGCTGCCTGTGCTTTAGCATTTGGTCCAGGTTCAATCTGCAGGTGGATTCATCTTCATTTCTAAATTCTTATATTGGTGTGATTACTTTGGTGTAATTCAGGCGGATCCAAAGCTCAACCTGTCTGAGGAAGTTGAAGCATCACAAATTCCATCAGTGGCTTTTTCTAAGAGCTCTTTTCCAAATGTTGGTTTAAATTTAAAAGAAAAGATCCAAAATAACAGGGTAGAAACAGACGAGCCTCATGAACAGGTATGCTTCGTCACTGCATCTTTGTTGTTTTGGTGCTAAAATAATTCTTGTTCTTTCAGAAATCAGTTTGTAATTTGTCAGCTCTCCATCATTTCGTTTCTGGTTCGTTAGGCAACAGTGACGGAATGTTAATGATTTGAACCTGAGACCCTGTCCTCTGTTGGGTCTCATGAAGCAGAGTTGCCAAACATCTCACCTTTGGCTGTTTTTGAGAGCCCTTCACCATATTCAAACAGAATGATAACAAATGAGCCTAATGAACACTTTAGAAATCAGTTTGTGAAAAATTGTGACATATGTGCGGATCTCTGGCTCTAGCTGATAACTATACTCAATTGACTCTTGATTGCTGCTGGGAAAATGTGCAGAGAAGTTAACATGGCTTCTAACACATTTGTTCTCGGTCATAATTCTACCAATTATGGCATGTTTTGCTTTAACACGGGAAGATGTCCTCTGCCTTATCTACATGTCTGCTGCCTGTTCCGCGATGGTGTATACATTCCACGAAGCTTGCATGAACTATCACTTGATTGTTTCTTGATAGGAAGTCAGGGAAAAAAATGCTACAGTAGAACTTGATGTTGATGGCAACAAGCAGGTGGGAGAAACGCACGATACGCAGCAGAGCAAGAGGATTAATAAAACAAGAAAAAATGAATCTTCAGCTTGGGAGTTTTACATTAAGGTTTCAGAAAATGGTAAGACATCATATGCCATATGCCCAGTTTGCAACATAAAGCTCGGTGCTAAAGGAAGGAATGAAACTACAACCCTACTCATACACGGTTGTTTTAAAGAATGGAAGAAAAATGAAAAACAACAGTCAGTTTCTAATGTCAAGTCTAGTGCTAAAGCAAACCCAAAAAACAAGGCTTTACAAAAGATTGGAGCTGGTGCTCCTCCACAAGCAAAGAGGAGAAAGCTGGTTGCAAAAGTAGGAGAGGAAAGAGGAAGAAGAAACTTCTAGTGCTTGTATGTTACGTTATCTGTAAATTGTCAATAGTCTTTATCTTGTCTTTCTTAGTCTTACTATGCCCTTTATGAATTACTTTATGTTCTGTATCTTCTTGTTGATGAAGCTACAAATGCTATTGTTATGGCTGAGGAGCAATATCCTATTGTTTCAGGCATCGGTCAAGCAGCAGTTTCTGGTCTCGCTCATGACCAAGAACAAGAAGATTATACTGCAAAAGAAACACCTGGAAGAGGTCTCAATGATCAGGAGCATCATCTCGTATCTAGCAGTAATATTGAGGTATTGTTGGTATCATCCTTCTCTTTCAACTTTGTTTATGTTTTTTTTTCCCCTAGCGATATTGGTTGTTGAAGCAATCTTTCTGTAGCCGCTACCAACTGAAACTCAAAGTTCTGGCCAACAAGCCAATAATATGGCCATTGATGGTACTGGAGGTGTTCCTCAAGTTCAATGCACTCAGATGGAGCTTACTGCAGAAGGCAACTCCATCCAGCACAAGCCTTGTACAACTCTTCTTTCAAACTAGCATTTTGTTAAAGTTTCTTCAGCTTCCATGTTCCAGATGGTAATCTGGATTTACTTGCATTGACTTGCATTACCCTGATTCTTAATACATTCATGAATGATCATCCCTCATTTCTATCGAACCTATATAAATACAAATTTATACATATAATAATGACAACATATATTAATTAATTATGTTAATTAAATAAATTTATAAAAATATTGATTTAGCTTAAATATATTTAATTTATTTTAATGATTTTAATAATTTATTATTAATTATCTAAATAAATACAAATTTATATATATTTATCAGAAATTACAATAATAAAATTAATAAAATATAAAATGTACATTATATCCCCATTGGGCATTGCCTAAAACACCATCATCATCCCTCTTTCTTTTGCATGTATAAGACGACATATTGGAAGCAATACTAATCACTGTAGGGAGTAGGGATCTGGAGTAGGTACGTATCCTTGCTAGGTAGCATCGTTGAGCTGGCTCATGGTCATCAATGGAGATGCGATGATGATGAAGAACGCAGTGACACCAAGGCCGATGGCAACTTTCCCTAACATTCTGGATGCAACAGGGAACTTTTTTCTTATAAGCTGCGAAACAATGAGAGAAACAAAGGTAAGTGTGATACTGACAAGGCGCAAGCAGAACTTAAGATTGGGTTTTGAATGTTGATTATTTTTTTCATATGCAAGATCAATTTCCAGAGCTGCAGCGAAACAGAAAGCCAGGAGTATCTTTTCCAATGGCACCCCCTTATTAACAACACTCTCTGTATTGGTTGGTTTCTCGTTGATTGCAATGGAAAGCTCTTGCTCTTTCGGTTGCTGTGTACCTTCTTGGTTGACAGCGGGAGAGAGTACTTGTGGTGGTGTTTCTGGTAACTGCGACTCCGGATCCGTAGCCGGAGAAGAAGGCTGTAAATTTGATGGTTGCGAGGTTTCTTGGTTGACGGTAACAGAGAGTTGTATTTCTGCTAGCTGCGAATTCAAAGTAACCACCGAAGAAGAAAATGGCGGTGCATCTCTACCACGTCTTGCTGCTGAAGCATAGATACTTTGTGCTGTGCCCATGACTGTGTACTAGAAAATATGTTTGGCAGAATCATGTAGGAGTTTAATTTATAGAGATGTGTACTGTTTGGACTTGGAAGGGGGGCGGGGCTTGGAAACGCGGGTTGTAGTGGGTCGGGACGGGACGGGACGGGACGGAACGGAACGGAACGGGACGAGACGGGACGGGACGGGACGAGACGAGACGGGACCGGGGACGGGGGACGGGACGGGACGGGACGGGGGACTGGGAATCATGTAGGTATTTTATATAAGACCGTATTGGAATCATCAGACTAAGCCAACGAACTTTTTTTTTTTTTTTATTCTTTCTTATAAGAAGAATAGTTTTGGATCAACTTATTATAAGTCAACTAAAATTAAATCTTTTTCCGGATAATTTGAAAGATGCTAACACTTATATCTAAATAATCTATATATAATATATAATGGTTAGTTATTTTTTTCTCTCAGCCAGTTTCTATGAAGACTTTCTTTTAAGACTTTTCCATCCGATTGTCAATTATGAATTTACTAATTAAAGAATTATTAAGGCCCTGAAGTCCTGGGAAAAGAGATAAATTATTAATGAATTTACTTCTTTTAAGACTTTTTCAAAACTTGAAAGATACTGTGGAACAGAATAATTTGATCAATGACATCCTATCGAGTTTGCGTACGAAGTGCGAGAATTCTGGGACCGTGGAGTTGCAGATACAGGTGTGCCTCTTTATTTTTGTAATGCTCTTTCTTATGAAAGCACTCTTGTACTAAAATTTAGCCTGCTAGAAGAACTTCAGTGACATTTGTGTTTGTATGCTGCCTGTGCTTTAGCATTTGGTCCAGGTTCAATCTGCGGGTGAATTCATCTTCATTCTAAAATCTTATATTGGTGTGATTACTTTGCTGTAATTCAGGCGGATCCAAAGCTCAACCTGTCTGAGGAAGTTGAAGCATCACAAATTCCATCAGTGGCTTTTTCTAAGAGCTCCTTTTCAGCCTTTACAAATGTTGGTTTAAATTTAATAGGAAAGATCCAAAATAACAGGGTAGAAACAGAGGAGCCTCATGAACAGGTATGCTGCGTCACTGCATCTTCGTTGTTTTGGTGCTAAAATAATTCACGTTCTTCAAAAATCAGTTTGTAATTTTTCAGCTCTCCATCATTTCGTTTCTGGTTCATTAGGCAACAGTGACGGAATGTTTATTATTTGAACCTGAGACCCTGTCCTCTGTTGGGTCTCATGAAGCAGAGTTGCCAAACATCTCACCTTTGGCTGTTTTTGAGAGCCCTTCAACATATTCAAACAGAATGATAACAAATGAGCCTAATGAACACTTTAGAAATCAGTTTGTGCAAAATTGTGACGTATGTGCGGATCTCTGGCTCTAGCTAATAACTATACTCAATTGACTCTTGATTGCTGTTGGGAAAATGTGCAGATAAGTTAACATGGCTTCTAACACATTTGTTCTCGGTCATAATTCTACCAATTACGGCATGTTTTGCTTTAACATGGGAAGATGTCCTCTGCCTTATCTACATGTCCACTGCCTGTTTTGTGATGGTGTATACATTCCACGAAGCTTGCATGAACTATCACTTGATTATTTCTTGATGGGAAGTCAGGGAACAAAATGCTACAGTTGAACTTGATGTTGATGGCAACAAGCAGGTGGGAGAAACGCACGATACGCAGCAGAGCCAGAGGATTAATAAAACAAGAAAAAATGAATCTTCAGCTTGGGAGTTTTACATTAAGGTTTCAGAAAATGGTAAGACATCATATGCCATATGCCCAGTTTGCAACATAAAGCTCGGTGCTAAAATAAGGAATGGAACTACAACCCTACTCAGACACGGTTGTTTTAAAGAACGGAAGAAAAATGAAAAACAACAGTCAGTTTCTAATGTCGAGTCTAGTGCTAAAGCAAACCCAAAAAACAAGGCTTCACCAAAGATTGGAGCTGGTGCTCCTCCACAAGCAAAGAGGAGAAAGCTAGTAGCAAAAGTAGGAGAGGAAAGAGAGGAAGAAGAAACTTCTAGTGCTTGTATGTTACGTTATCTGTAATCTGTCAATATTCTTTATCTTGTCTTTATTAGTCTTACTATGCCCTTTATGAATTTACTATATGTTCTGTATCTTCTTGTTGATGAAGCTACAAATGCTATTGTTATGGCTGAGGAGCAATATCCTATTGTTTCAGGCATCGGTCAAGCAGCAGTTTCTGGTCTAGCTCATGATCAAGTACAAGAATTAACAGAACAAGATGATTATACTGCAAAAGAAACACCTGGAAGAGGTCTCAATGATCAGGAGCATCATCTCGTATCTGGCTGTATTATTGAGGTATTGTTGATATCGTCATTCTCTTTCAACTTTGTTTATGTTTTTTTTCTTGCGATATTGGTTGTTGAAGCAATCTTTCTGTAGCCGCTACCAACTGAAACTCTGAGTTCTGGCCAACAAGCCAATACTATGGCCATTGATGGTACTGGAGGTGTTCCTCAAGTTGAAAGCACTAATATGGAGCTGACTGCAGAAGGTAACTCCATCCAGCACAAGCCTTGTACAACTCTTCTTTCAAACTAGTACTATGTTAAAAGTTTCTTCTGCTTTCCATGTTCCAGATGGTAATCTGGCTTCAAGCAGAACTTCCATCGCAACTACTCCTGGTTTTGCAGTTATTTCTGCTGCATCTGAACTTAGGATCTTTTTGTCTCAGTCACCCGAATTGTTGCTTTCTCCTACTGAAAATGATAGGTTATGCTCCCTTTTAAATGCTGAAATCAATGCCGCCAGTTACGAATGGGAGAAGCATCCCATGAGAGAGCTCTTGGCTGAAGTACATAGGCTCAAGGAGGCAATTGCTAGTTGCTCTTTTAGTTCACGACCAGAAACAGTGCCCCTTCAAGGACACGAGAATTTGGCCTTAGAAATCTCCCAATCTGCTATATTACGCTCCAACTTAGAAGCGGAAATTACCTCACTGAAAGATCAAGCTGCCCAACTGGAAGAGCAACTGAAGGCCATAAATGAACAGAGAACACAAAAAGAACTAGAGCTTTCTACATTAGAAAAAGATGATGCTGTTATGCAGACTCGTGCACTGCAAAGCTGTCAAGCCACTACTCAGAGGCTTAAGATTGACAATATAGTAGCTGGAATGACTGCTTTGTTTGATTTTGTAAAATCATTACTTCCAAAGCCCTGATTTTACATTTGCACTCCACGACTTCATGTTAGTAACAAATTCACTTGAGACCATTTGTAAGCAAATCTTCATTTGATCTTGAGTTGAGTTTACCAAGATATGATCGACTGCTAGATGAACACATTCTTGATCGATGGAATATTTATTGATAAGTAGTAA
>Ga0325411_1009694_pt1 | contig 10244 bp, 8 predicted proteins | sample PopdelMetagenome_13_FD_206181 | JGI IMG/M metagenome (GOLD analysis project Ga0325411, IMG submission 206181) | Populus deltoides microbial communities from Bellville, Georgia, United States - Xylem-PdIQD-R4 | ecosystem: Host-associated > Plants > Phyllosphere > Stem > Wood/Secondary xylem...
TGCTGCTGCTGCTGCTAATTTATCAGTCAGCATGATGCAGGATGACCGGCCAGGTCTAAATTGTTGGTCGCTTTTATGGTTTGGTATATCCATTGATTTTTAAGGAGAAATTAACGAGTTGACGAATTAATTATGATTCTGCTTCTTGTTCTACAGCTCATTCTACCTACTTCAAATGCGTGTTCCTTCCCTTGCTAATATATTTAGAAAACACAACGGTGAAGGTCCATTTGACAGCCTTTTCTAGTGGGAATGGTCATTAAACATATCCTGAGAAAATACTACTAGCAGTGTGTTTGTTTATTTTAATTATTCCGTTCAAAAACCCTAAAACTTGCGACCAACAAACCAATCAACCTACTACAAGCCTTTAAATTAACCTACTACAAGACCATCATTACTGCTTATCGGGCAGGCAAGCGCGAACGACTTGTTTTTTCTCAAAAATTAATGATGAACAGCTTAGCTGGAGTCCAGGTACTACAGCACAATTGATTACTAGTAGCGATTAAAATTTATATACACGAATAAAAAGTGGTGGCATAGATTTATGAGAATCTCGAATGCAAATCTAAACCTGATTTATGAGAATTTGGCGTCATGGGCTATATTTGGTCTTGCTGTCAATAAAAGCATCAATAGATGGTTCTCTTCCAAGAAAATCTGACAAAATTTCAATGGGCTCCTTCGCTCCTCCCATGGCCAATACCTGGTAAAAAAATAAACAACAAAATGGTTAAGAAATAATTTCCATCAAAGATTATATAGTATTTTTTCACAGACAAGTCCTTGGAGACCCGCATCCTTCCATAAGCAGCATCTTCCGGGGAACAAAGCAAGACATCAATGGCAAACCTTATAGAATAATGTGTGTCAACATGTCAAACAAATGAACAGAATCGCAAGATTGCAAACATTACCTTGTTCCTAAACTGCATGCCAACATGGTGGTTTACGAGATCATCACAAAACTTTGAAGCAAATATGTCAGTTGCGAAGACCTAAATGGCATTCAAGGAATCAGAATAGAATTTTGTACGGGGGCACCATTGCTGGGGAAATGAATCCTCCATGACATAGAGCAATTAAAAATGCAATAATTTAAGAAAATACTAAAGTATTGTAAATGGCACTCTATGGTCATGCAGTAGACAACTTGGATAACAGATTTATTTAAACCTCGCTCCAAATACGGCTGTAGCAAGCAGCTTCAAAACCAATAGCACTGCGCGGGAAACATGAAGCCGGATTGGTTCCTTCCAACATTGGCAGGCCTAACATGACCTGGAGAAACAAAGGTAAATAAACTATTATTATTATTATTATAAACATAACTTTACAGGGGTGGTGTGGATAAGATTCCCCATCCTCTGCACTAGATTCATTTGTTGCTCTATATGCTAATGGAATAGTGGGGTAGTTCTTACCTTAGGATGAAGATGCTTGAATAACTCGACAATGTCAACATTGTCAGTTGAATGTATAATTTGATCAAAAAGACCTGACAACATAATCCCGGAAACCTTTAAGCTATGCTCAAAATACAGAGAATGATCTCCATAAAATTATCCAGGAATAGGCATCTTTTATGTTTATATGCACAAGTGCAAGAGTGGGTTTGAAGAAAGAGAAGAAAGAAAGTAGAAGAACATCAAACACTCAATATGCCGTTAAAAATAGAATATAACTAGATTAAATGTGTTTAGACTCGTAGACTCTTTCTTGTCCTATTCAAATCTTATTCCTGAATAGGAAAATCCTAATAAAAGATAAAAGACTTCTATCCTGAGAAAATATGCCTAAGACTCTAAACACACTAGATTTGACTCAAAGTTACCAAAATACCAGTATGCTTTTTTCCTAGTATTTTACAAACTGATTCTTCCCCTACTTACAAATTCAACTGTCACTCAAAATGAACCCCCCAATCAGACACTACCTCTAACATAAAGTAACATTAATTCAACTTATAAAACTGCAGTACTACACTGAACAATATCCTTTCATCACAAGATCACGCACAACAAAATCCCACCATATGAAATTATATAAAGAATATCTACCAATATCCTTTTTCTCGTAGCTGTGTCGGAAATGCCCAGCACATAAAAACAATTGAAATGAAAGGAGAAAAAAAAAACCTTCAGATCGCTAATATGATATAAACAACTTTAAGGATTCTTACATTTCAAGGATGTCTCCAGTAATTTATACAACCATGTTCACAAAACAAAAGATATTGCGAGACTTACAATAAAGAATTTCCTGCTTCAATTTAAGCGCAGAGAAGGAATTTCGCCATCTTTTAAGTGATTTGCATATTTCATCATTGATGGGCTTTGTGATATCCTACAAATCATAAATATCATAAACATAATCACTAGCAGTGTCAGCAGATCTAAAGGGATGGCTTAAAATTCCATTCAGTAAGAGTTAATAAATGACCACCAGGTATATTCATATGAAGAACCAACCAAAATAGATGATAGGAAGAAATGTCTTTCGCATGTTGCACAATTATGAGACCATATACACAAGCACACTTATTTAAAAAGAGGGAAGGAGGAAGGGAGAATATGGTTCTCATCCCCTATCCTCCCTTTCCTTCTCCTTTGTGAGTGTTGAAGAGCGCAAGACCATGTTATCGGTCAAGAATTTACTGAAAAAGACAAGCATGTCACCTGATGGAAACCAGAAATCAACTTCAGCGAGAAGCTCTCGTAGCACCTAAACATTCCACAAGCATTAAAAGGTAAGTCAGTGCCCTGACAGAATAAGAAGGTTCAATGTCATAAAGTTGCTTACCAGTTTTCTAGCACCAATGCGGGGATCTCCACAAAATCAGGATCAACTCGCAACCCAGAGAATCTGGCGAAGGAAGCACGATTGCAAATATGTTGGACCTAGAACCTCATTATCAATAAAAGCCAAGTTACTCATCCTTGGCATCAAACCACCTCAACATGTCAAGCTACTGAAAGAGATTTTGAAATGAAACAAATGGCATTAACAGAACGCAACGTACCACGTGGCCAAACTCATGGAAAAGACTAACCACTTCAGGGAATCTTAATAAACCAGAGTGCCCGCCGTTGCCTTTTTGTAATTGGGAGATAAGTAATGCCACTGGTATCTAGTTACAGAAAATCACAGTCAAATCAGTATAACAGCTATTTTCAAGGACAAACATGTGCTTATGGGACTTTTAGTTTATTGTATTGTAAACTTGAATGAATCCAAGCAAACAAACAAAGACAAGGAGTCATAGCAACTCAAAGAAGAAAAGCCATCAACTCCTTTAGCTAATTTATTTTTCAAATAAAAAAAAAATTTGTCATTGAACCAATGGCTGACTAATGATTACTCTAGTTCAACCAAACAAATCTAAGAAGGATAAAAGACCCATTCAAACTGATGAGAACAGGCATAACCATCTGAAATAGCCATAGGATATCCACATGACCACAAAAGAATGAAAGAATTTGTTTAACAACAAGATTCTTGAAAGGAGCTGTCAGAATTGAGTTGAAATTGTCAGGGATTAGAGACATGAACACTTGTTTACAAAACTCACCTGTCGTTCACCACTGTATGATAATGCACCATTTTGAAGAGCAACTACACATGTATGACCATATTTTCCTTCCCTGTCATAAAATAATACCATTTATTTCAGAAAAGAAACCTACGAGTCAAAACTAGATTTAGAAACCCAAGTAAGAAGCAAACCTCATGTATATATCAAGGTAGAAATAACCCAGAAGTTCACCTGAACTTAAGTCAAAAACAGAAAAGACACTAACATCACCATGCCAAACCTCAGCATCTGCAACTTCCTGAAATCTTAATCCTGCATGAAGCAAGATGGGGCACTGATCATAATATATTTGACATGACTCTTCAATGGACTTCATTAAACGAAAGGCAAGCAAGAAAATAGGAAGACTCTAAATTCTAGTATTGCAAATAAGATAATTACCAAAAAGGTCTTGGGTTATTTTGAGGATTCCAGACAAAACAACATCCACAGGAAAGTATTGCTTAAGAGCTCCAAAGTCCAGATCAAACTGTGCTTCTTCAACCCTCTTCACATAGTACAGTAGATCTTCAATTCCAAATGGAAGCTCTCCTTCTTCTTTCTTCTGATGCATTGCCACAAGAAGAACAGTAAGAGTATGGGACATTAGAAAAAACATGCATGGGTGAAAGATGTCAAAACAAGATCCAACCTTCAAGTCTTTCAACAAGGCAAGCTCCCTCGTTGCCAAGTCAGTTAAACTGGCAGAAATATCCTCTAAGAACTCAAATACCTGAAGAAAATAGGGATACTAGCTAAATGAATTTAAGCATAAAAGCATCATTCAATAGAACATATAATAAGATGTGCTGGCTAAACAGTCAATGTCCTAACATAATAGGTTTTATACAACCAAGTCTCAAACAGAACTAACAAACAATTCAATCAAAGTCCTCAACTCATCAAATCTATTCAGACCAAGATTCACAAAACAGCAAGGAAGACAGCTCACAAGTAGATGGACACTGACTTGGCTGATTTGCAAGCATAAACATGACTATAGGAGGAATGACTTAAATGTAAAACAGTTTAAGACTCTTCTTATTTAGGTAACTACTATTCTTGCTATCCCATATTTACAGTCCATGTTTGAGTTTTTGTTGGTTTTGTTTCCAAATTTGAGCAGTCTAGAACATAAGTGATATTCAATTGCTCATTGTACCATTTTATATTTCTTTTTCATATGTTCCATGCCAAAAAAAATGTAATTGCATTCTAAAATAAAACGTGATTTTGGTTTTGTAAACATAAGAGGTGAAAGTTGGATATTTAATGCACTTGCATAAAAGATGTGCAAGTATAAATTTGGCTTCTTTATGAGATAGACGGAGTAGATAAAATGATGAATCTAGCTCAAAAGAACCAGTCATGCGCCTGCCAGCATGTTTTATCTATGGTTTTCTTAAAAGAAACACAGATCGAGGGAGAGACCATTTCAACGTTACAGAGTTAAAATAGCAACGGCATATCCACTAGCCAACAAATATAAGGAAAATAAATAACATCAGCTAATGATATAATTTGATGTTTTGATTGTTCAATGGTTGTGGTGTATATGGAATGAGCCTCGGCAAAAACTGAAAGCTAAATCAGCATAATAAACATTTTTTTAGCCTCATCTGTATTTCTAGAATGAACATGATATGTAACGTTGCTTTAAGGAAATGAAATCGCACAAACTCATGTTTTTAGCCTTATCCATAGTTCTGAATGAACATTATATGTAATATTGCTTTAAGGAAATAACATCACACTAACCTTTGTGGATGTCTTTGCCATTCTTAGATCAACAGCATAGTCAGCATAGTTTGAATAGCCAAATAACCGAGCATATTTATGGCGCAAATCAACCTACAATATGAGAGCATAAAAATGCATTTGAAATGATATTATAAAGCGATGCAAGTAAATGACAACTGCAGTTATAAGATTTGATATACAGATACATTCTAGACTTGGCAACTAGCAAACTGTTGTGCCAATCAAAACTATACCAAGAAGGTTTTTGTCCCAGGGAATCTTAAAAATTAAAATAAGAATCACCTCAACGCTTCAAATGTCTTGGGCCCTGTTTGTTTGCTGAAAAATAGTTTTCTTTTGGAAAGTGAATTCCGGGAAAGTGAATTATTTTCCAATATTTGGTAGTGTAATGGAAAATAAGTTGGAAAACACTTTCCAGTGTTTAGTTATGTCATGGAAAATGAGCTGGAAAATAACTTATTAATGTTTTATTTTCTCAAGTTTATTAAAATAATGAGGAAGAAATCTTAAAAATTGGTTGAATGAGGATGAAATTGAAAAAAAATATAATTTCATAAATTATCTCAAATAAAATAAATAATAATCAAAATAATAGAAATCAAATCTAAAAAATAAAATAAAAATGAAAGATGAAGAAATTAAAATAATAATAATTAACATTTCATAAATTATTTCAAATAAAATAAGTAACAATTAAAAGAATGAGGACCAAATTTGATAGATAAAAAATTTCAATAAGAAAATGACAAGGGACAAACAAATAACAATTATAAAAATGAGGACCAAAGTTAAAATAAAAATTAAATTTTAAGAGATGAAATTGAAAAATAAATATTCAAAACAAAATATATATATATATATATATATAGCAATCAAAAGTTTGAGGACCAAATTTGATATAATCAGCAAATAATATGACATTTCTAATTTTTTCACAACTTCTGGAAAGTGTTTTCCGCCCAAATTTTCCAAGAAAACACTTTCCTGAAAACCAAGCCAAATTTTTCTTTGACTGGAAAGTGTTTTCCGTTGACCAACTTTCCTAATGGCAAACAAACACATGAAAGTTTGGAAAGTGGTTTTCCGGAAACCACTTTCTGGGAAACAAACATGGCCTTAGTTGTGTCCAAATGACAAAGTATCACATAGTTGTGTGGTTGCAACTAAAACTATTGACACTAAATTTTAGGATTTTTACTGCCAAAATCTCAACATCGTATACTAGATTAATAGTTAAGTAAAAGGTTCTCTTCTTGAAAAATAGAAGATTTTAGTGTAAAGACAAAAGAGCACGGCCTTGGACCATATCTTGTAAAACAGACGCATTCTGGCAATTTCAAACAAAATTGTGATCCCAAAGAGAAATATATGCAATATTTACCAAACTTTCCAACACAGAAAGATTGACTTCTCCACACCTCTTCCCATATGCTGCAGCAACCATCCTCCTCGTTGTTCCTACCTTCACCAGGCTCAAAATAGATAATGCAAGCATTCATATTAATATTCCAATATATATGCTCAAGTAAAACTGCATCAAAGATATGTAGTAAGTCCAAAAACCAAAATTAAAAAGTAGGAGCAATATGAAAACACTTCTAGTTAAAAGTGGTAGAGCTGTAGATGATGCAGGTTTTAAACAGGCAAGCAAAAAGTTGGCACCAACTGGTGACACAAGACACAAAATAATGAACCCTGTAAGATCATACCTGGCAAAACTCCAGCAGTGCTAAAACATTAAGACTTCTCAATGTGATCTTATATTTGTCATTTCCAGCCTTGTCTAAGCACTGAAAAACAAGTGGAGTAGTTCCAATATAACAAGACAAACATAAGGGACAACTCGTCTGACTTATAAGAAGACAATGCAGAACTTACACAACAATTCTCATTTGTTTCTATTTGCTTTTTCCTTGGGATATAATTTGCTCATATCAAGGTTTAACCAAGATCAAAAATTTACTTTCCCAAATCAAAAGCTCTGCGTATAAACTGTGGATCTGTTTGTGATGGAGGAAGTTTCAGCACTCTGAACATGGTGAGTCAATATCATTTTTCAGGACTTACAACCATCAAGATATATAATTGAAATATTCACTTAATTCCATTTTCAGCCAGACAACTAGTTCAAGTTACTTCGTTTGTCAACCAAATTCCTCACATCAATTATCCAAAAAACTTATTAAATAATTGTGGTTCTGACACTCCATAGTTAAAAGAGATATAGAAATTCTTCTTTGAGAATTGAAGGAAAAGGAAATATTATTTCAAATTACTGTCTGTAGACTGCAGAGAATCCTCCATCAATAAGGTGAAATCAAGGGTGACAGTTAAAATTCAAGGAATGAAAAGCAAAAAACCAAGGAAACAAAACGAAAAGTAAGAGTACCTTAAGGTACTCTGGTGGTAATCCAACCAGCTCTGCCTCACTGAAAAGAAGACAACTGCTATCATCATTCAAATTGTGAACATATCGCAAGCTTAGCTCTTCAATTTGAGCTCTCAAACGCTGTACTTCCTCTTTCTTGGTAACAGTGAGATTCAAACCATTCTGCTCAAAGTCTCTGACCTGTCACTGGTCAGGAAAAAAATCAAAACTTCCATTGAAAATTTATGCTGTTTAACAAGAATCTTGAGAAAGCATCAAATAAAAGATACATATATTCCTAAGAGCAATGCCAATCATTCAGTGAATGCAACTACTAATAAACAGAGCACTGTAAATCAGGTTCCAAGCCTGGAAGAAACTAAAAACGTATAAATTTCCTTACCAGGCACTTAATGTAGTGTTTAGCTTCAGGATTCATCCACTCCCCCTTTGAGGCAAAGGCCTTTACCACACGATATACATCTTCACGTTTACTGATCAGCATGAAACAAGACAATGTTCATTTCTGTATGCAATCAAAACTATTGGATTTCAACACTTTAATTTAGCAATATCACATTGTTGCATTTACAACCGGAGTAAGCCAAAATATATGATTATGGGAGCTGCTCTAACACAAATGCTAAGAGCATCACCACTAAACTTGTTGACAGGCCAACTAAAAAAGACTTGCACCAACCAAAAGCAACTGATTTAAGATTTATCCTGGTCTGGTCTCAACCATGCCCTGCATCAAAACAACTCCACAGTTTTCCTGAGAAGCACTACTTGCAACCTTACCGATCACCATTTCCTGCCACGGTGATCTTTCTGGCTATTTTGAAGCAGCCATCATGAATCAAACCACCTGTAGAACACCATTAAAACGTTTTCTGTAGCTACTTTCCTCTCTCTTTTTTTCTAACAGGCTCCATGCATTTTAACAGCCTGAACTAGGTAAAACAGTAAAGAACATCCCATAAGAACCTTTCCATTGTTACCATGCATCCCAACCATCCAATCAAGATAATCTGACATTTCGGCTGTATGAATGAGGTCAAAAACTGAAAAACAAGAATCAAAACCTAAATTCTAAACTATAAACAATTTAATGATGGACACTTGACATTGTTTTTACCATATGTAACCCAAACACGCATCTATAGATTGACCACTGTCTTCAAATTCAACCCGTAGCGACATCATGCATGCAACTAAACCTTCCAATATTTGTTACTTCTCTATAACTCTGCCTCTCCTTCGCGAACACCGATAAAAGCAGCACCAAACTTTTGTAAAGAGCATAAAAATTAGAATAAATAAATCAAACCTGCACATCGAAACGTGAGCATCGATTCTGCGTTCTGCTTCCGCACTCGCTTTCCGCACATCTTCTAAAGTGGAAACCAACTTTGGAAACACGCAAGACTGGACCAGAGGAAATTGATGTGCCTCCAAATCAGCTAGGGGCGATATTACATTCGCATATGTAACCTGCAAGTTTTAACCGACCGCAGAGAAGCATGAACAAATCTACAAAATTAGGGCTTTAATTGCATGAAAAAGGAAAGAAAATGAGAATACCTTGTCAAGAGGAACTGAAGCAACGGCGTCGTGAACCTCTTTCGACTTAGCAATGATTCGGTCTGCTAGTTTGAGAATCTCAGATGCCGAGAGATTAATGCGAGCATTGGACCCCGAAAGATCTAAATAACCACAAACAAAGAGCAAGTAATTAGATTCAAGCAATGCTGAAGCAGGCTAAGAAGAGAGAGCGATAAATGTAGGAGCAAAACCTTTCTTGTTGGACTTTTTGCGGCGGGAATTGAGGGCGGAGATAGCCAGGCTAAGAGCAACAGCAGCGAGAGCAGCAGCTCCAGTGAAGGCCAGTAGGTTTCGTTCTCTCTTGTGTTTACTCGTTTTGTCGCTCTGATTTTCTGTCATTTCCATCTCTCTCGAAGCCAGATTCAGATTTTCAATTGGGAGGGAAATTTTGGGTAGCTGAAGGGAAAATGACAACCGAGTATTGACCTTCCCTTGATTTTATTTCATAGGGAGGACCGGAGGAGGAGATGGTGACTAGGATGATGATATCCTTGCCGGCCCGGGCCATCTTCATCGATTGCAGGTATCTTGGGCCTAAATGGGGTCTGTAGTGGGTAATTCCACGAGATTTTGGGTCGATGGGCCTCAACAGTCCAACTCCATCTTTCTTGGGCTCGATTCGTTGCTATTGCTATTTTGCTTTTTAAAAAATCGAAATATATTTGAATTTATTATTTATTTAAAATAATAAATTCTGCTGAATGCAAATCGATCTGGTTCTGATTCAAACTCATTTATAAGGTTTTTATATTATTTTAATTTATTTTTTTTAGAAGAAAAATTTCTGAGGTCAATTTTTTTTGTGGCAACCTCTGTTTCATATCAAGGGTTATCTCCACTATCTTTAACAATTACTTTCTGCGTTACACTATATAGGTTTGATTAATTTTTTAAAAACATTAAAAAAAATTCAGGTCACCTGAAATGTTTTAA
>Ga0325411_1009696_pt1 | contig 10242 bp, 5 predicted proteins | sample PopdelMetagenome_13_FD_206181 | JGI IMG/M metagenome (GOLD analysis project Ga0325411, IMG submission 206181) | Populus deltoides microbial communities from Bellville, Georgia, United States - Xylem-PdIQD-R4 | ecosystem: Host-associated > Plants > Phyllosphere > Stem > Wood/Secondary xylem...
GCCATCTTAGGGTATCAATGGTGCCTTCAAATTGAGAATTTGATAAGTACTTTAGTTAAATGTCCCCGTAGAACTATATCACTTCGAAGAAGACCGTGATCTAATCATTGCCTAACCTCAATGAAAATGCACCAAATTAACTCAAAAACTTCCTCTCGAAGAACAGTGAAGTTTTTAGAATTTTGATAAAAGATGGTGTCGATTTTCAAGTGCAAACACCAAAATATGCCCCACATGGTGGCGTAATCTAAGCCTATCGACCAGCAAAGGTCAGGAAAAAAAAAAGTCGCCTTGTATGCCGTCTGAAACTTCATACACACACACCCCGATCTCTTCTTAGAGGTTATCCAAATTGGCGGCAATAATTAAGTTCAGAGATTGAGACACCTGATTTTCTTTTTCTTTTGCTATAGTGCAGTTCGGCAGGTAATGACAGACATTTTAGAAGACCTTATATATATATATTGATGGATTTATTAAAAAGTAGTTGTTGTTAGCATTTAATGAATGAATAAACAACTGTAAATATAGAAGGAATAAAGACAAAACACAGATATCTCTATTTCCTTAATTATCTTGAATTAATATTATTAAATTATATGTTAATACAAGTGAAATACTTCTCGTTAGCCTATAATCAAGAAAAAAGAAGACACAAAGTTATTGAAGAACATTTTAGCAGAACTGTTAAGCTGCGGGCATGACTTTTCCTGACCTCTTTCTTTCTAAAGATGAGATTAAGGGCTGATCCTAGCAGTGGCCAATTTGTTCTGATGGCAATGAAAGCGAGAAACCACATTGATATGCGTTTCTGTTGCAAAATATGATTTAAGAATTTTCTAACAGGAAAACAACGTTACCTCCAGAAACATTAGCATGTTGATTAAAGTGGAGAAAAGAGAACAAAACCTTGAAGATTATATCCTTCCACAATTAGACAAGGTCCGAAAACAACGATTTACATTCACCAACGCATATCTGATAATAATTTGTTATCAGTTTGATGAGAAGAGTGGGAGTAATTAACAGAAAGTACTGCACCTTCTGTACATGCATGTATGGACTAGAGTGTAGAACACCAAGAAATTCATCTACAGCCCTTGACCACCTGCCAATTAGAAGAGATTTGCAGGGGGTTACCAAAGGAAAGTTAAGAAAAACGCCACAGCTAACCCCATTAAAATATAAGGTCTATCCATCTGTCTACCCCCAAGAATGACATCTCCAAATCAGGACAAGACTTGTAAATCTAGGAAGATGAACTATTACATACATTTATAGTCAAAACATCATCTGAATGTTGAATTGATTAGAGACTAGTGTTCTACTACCAGAAAGGTAAGAAGTACCAGTACTAGCTGGTTGCCGCTAATCCTTCAAAGAATGCTAGATGCCCTCCATGCTGTGGTGTAGCCAACACAATGTTTGGGTTTGCTGTCTGAAATGGTCAAAAAAGAAAATTCAAATCTCAGATTAACACGAAAGTGGGTTGTTAAGGACACAAGTTATTTCAGTATCATAGAAGAGGATCCACCTGCATTCATCCCATTGAATGGCTTCTCCGGTGCAGATTGGATCATCCAGAGCACTAATGCATAGTCGTGGCACCCATACATTCCCCAACATAGTAGTCTGAAAAATATATGATACTTTTGGATGCTTAGAAGACAAGCGAGCGAGAAGGAAGAGATGCAAATGTCAGTTACTAACACCTCCAATTTTCCAGTAAGGCAGGTTGCATAGTTGTAATGATCCCAGAAAGCATTAGGAGAAATATTATACACAAATTTATGATGTAAATGCCATATTAAAGCGAAAACTTCTGCTATTTTCAAATTTATCGGCTTTCAGGTTATGCAGAAGAAATAATTCTTTAGCTGTAGAAAATGAAGAGCAAAGTAAAACATGTTAATAACATGAAAGCTACATTCTAAGATGCAAAATATGATAATTAGATCAAGAAATCACTATGTCAAATGGCTCTTATGCTGATCTTTCACCAAGGAATATAAGCACAGAAAGCTCTATCTGATACTCTAGTAAGACCACCAAACTAGGCAAGTGGGGCATTTTATACTAATGATATCGACCTCTAGAAAACCATGTGAATTTGGTTGCAATGTTAGATCCGTACTATTTGATGATATCTCATTAGTTATCCTCTTTTAGATTTGTTGGCATTTCAAGCAATTGTTTTGTGCTGACATTTCAAGTGCTTCCTTGTTCTTACCTCTTCGTCTTTTGTTCTTCACATTTCAGGCATTTATGTAATCTCACCATCCCTTTGACAACTGAGCTCACATGGACTCTAGATTTCATAATACCAAAATAATATATCAGAATCTTCATATTTCAAAAGCACAAGTTTTAGTTAAGCTTAATTTATTGATTTTGATATAGAAACATACATTATTGACATACAGTTATACAATTAGTAGGATGAAACAAAACCAAATTTTAATGCCAAAAGAACACCAAAGATAAAGCTTGATGAATCCTTGGCCTTTGAAATCCCAACTGCTAGAACATTGGGTTTGGTCCATAAATAATAACAGGACAAGGAGGAAAGACATCAGAATGAAGAGCAAAAGAATACACAACAGAATAATATTTTATCAATATAGAGCAGTTGAGAACAAGATTAGAAGTGAAATGTTTTTTTTTTCCTGAAGCTATCATGCTGTACTGCGAATAGAAATAAAAGAAAGAATGTCTTCCTGCTAGCCTTTCAACTATTCCAGTGCAGAATCTGCCCTTGATTGCTACAGGAAACAGGATGGATGTTCTGTGCAGCATAACATTGGTTGAGAAGGAGTGAAATGCTGCTTATGCGAAAAATTAAGGAGAGGTAAAGGTAAAAGGTAATGGAAGCCACATGACAACTGCTTCTTCCAAGTTTGGCATAGCCATTTTCCTTTCGGAATTGGAAACTAAATTACCAGCTGACGACAAGAAACTTCAGCCCTCGTGATATTAGTTCCACTTGAAAAATTAAATCACTTGAATTGTTACTTTATTCAGCAAAAACACTAACCAAAATAGCTCCATGGATTGCAAACCGCTGCAGCCCCTGCAACAGGAGTCCTCTCTCCATTCTCCCCGGGATATTTCGCCTGAAAACAAATAATTAATATCAACACATGAGGACTGAACATCGAGCTGTTCACGGTTCAACAACCAAATTAATTAAAATCGACGATGAGATGCGATATCCTTGACCCTACAGAATCCAACAAAGTAAAAAGGAAGCTTGTTGCGTATGAAATCAGATAAGCTAATTTTGATTCTTTTACAAAGTAAAAGGCTGCTCTTTGCTTCCAAGCAATCTAAACAGTAACTTAGTCCAGATTACTGGTACAATGGATCTCTTTCCAACTTTTCTTGCATGGAAAAAAATTAACGTACCAAAATGATAAGCAGATTTCACTCCAATGATTGACCTGGCAATGAAAACGCAGTTGAACAAATCTAATGCAGAACTGAGACTGCAAAAATTTGGCAACCAAGTACTAAATTCCTGAACCTGGATGCTATATTCAAGGCCACCAAAGTGGCATTTTTCAGATTCAGATGACCTACAGAATAACAAAATAAGCACAGAAGAGCCATCTTAGCTACAGTGACACAAGATTTGAAAACAACAGAAAGTAACCGGAAGATCCAGATAACTTTGAATGGACAGTAGAAACCGAGGAACTGCATTTCTTTTTCTTGTTACCATTAATCTTGTCAGTAAATATCCACTTTGATGATTATGATTTGAATTTAGAAACGACCCTATATTGTAGAATTTGTACTCTGATATTCAAGGAATTCAGATTTCTCCAATTATTAACAGTGCCAAAATACTCTGTTTAGTATAAATTCAATCCTTCAAAGGCTCTTGTATCTCATTCCTTGAGGAAATTCTTCTAATTCCCATAGTAGAATACCACTCGAATCAAATCTCTGACACTCTTAACTTAAAGTGAAAGGAAGGATATAGCAGCAAGAATAACCAATGGTAGCCCAAGCAACTTTCAGCAAGCTAAAAAGGAGGCAAGCAGGAATGCATGTACAAGAGACAACACACAAAAATGTTGTCATGTGATCTGACCATATTTTCCCAGTAGATTGCTTCTTTTTAGACAGAATTTCAACCGTATGCAGTGGTTCTATATTATTGACTTCTTGTTGGCGCTCCAATGTAAAGTACATGTTTAAAATCTAAAGGGATAGAAGCACATAATATATATGTGACCCTTAAGAAGTTCAAGGCTTTTACCAGGAACTTTACATTTTGTCTTGATAGCTTTATTTGACAGAAGATAAATTATAGATGAAGTAACTTCATCTACGAATGTCCAAAAAGGCAATAATTTGGAGACAATAATGCTCATGGTCATAGTTTTAGGCAAATAATCGGCCAAAGCAATTGATATGTGAGGCAGAAAAACATCAGTCGGCAAGTAATTGCTGTCAACACAGAATTCATTTCTGAGAAAACAGCAAGTATAAGATGATTATATAGCAACTAGTTTCGACTGTTAAGTAAACCAATATTAATCCCACATTATATTTCATCTTTCTCAGCTCTACACAAGTATTCAGCAAAAAAGAGAGAAGAAACTTGCAGTAATTGAAACACCGCCAACTCCTCAGTGGTTGCCAACAACAACAACATTCCATCCATGTTTAGCCATGTTGAAGGCAAGATTCTTCAGATACTAAAATTCAAAACAAATAAGAGATCCATTATTTTCCTACTTCAGACACGTGAATATTCACACACACACACAAGCATGCAAGAATCATGCATACGAAAATATGCGGCATGCATCCATGTCTCTATACTTGAACATAGTCCATCAAGCTTCAACAGCACAAAACTAACATATCAAGTTTCTGATAGGCTGTTAAAGCATTTAGAAGGATAAAGGGGTACTGCTCAATGCTTTAAAGCATTGAGTCCTGGCTCTATCAGCACTGTTTCTGCTTGTCCGGCATGTAACTCTGTTTGAGAGAAGACGAACTTTGAAAACAGAAAGCAAAATAACTAATTAGTGAATGTTAGTGTTGGATGAAGTCCAGTCGTTTGATTCATTTGTGGTGGAGAGACCAGCAACAGCAGCAAGTTTCTGTGCACACTGGAAAGTTTGCTGCAATAAGTTCCCAGAATATTTCAACGTCACCATGAATGAAAAGTCTCTCCATCAGATCTTTTAGGCTTATACTGATTCAGGCATTCAGGTTTGGAGTCTTGGTTTCTTGACATGGTTTTCGAATCATCAGCCAAGATCCTTAAAAGACTAGAAGGGTTTGCCCATCTACTCATCACATTTAGGTACATGAAATGTTTTCCAGGAGTACATAATCATTTTCAAGCCAACCCTGTTTCCACATCAAACAAGCAAACAAGTTAATCTACACCGGGGAGTCTGCGAGTTCCTTCACGGGCCTACGCACACAAGGGCTAATGTACATTAATGGGCACCACTTTCAATCCAAAAGCTTGTGTTATTGGATAGTGGTTTTTATAGATCCATCCTTGTATATAAGCTACTCATGTGTATATATCTAAGCACACAAATTCCAATTAACAAAACAACAACATGAAAGTGTGGAATACGATCAACCCAGATCGAGATGATAAGGGCTGCAACCACTAAGTGGCAGGAATACGAGTACAAAAATTAGACGGGAGAACAGATTTTAAAAGTGGAAAAAGAGAAGCATCAATGGATATGAATTCAAAGTGTGCTTGCAAAAACTTTCAAATGCCAGCATTTCGAATCATTCTTCAAGTTCTTATGATGGCAACATCATTTTGCAAAAAGCTGATCAGACAAAAACTAAGCAGTTCAGCTGACAGGCCCCCCTCCCCCAAACCCCAATAAAAAAGAAGAACGAAAGGAAAGAAAAGGGAAAGGAAAGGAAAAAGGTTATACAGATTATAAATATTCATCAACACCACAGTAGACTGACAAAAATATTGCCTAGATGTTGGATATGGTACAGAGCTTCCCCCTGGATGTGTCAGTCCTCTGTTAGCAGTACATGTTTTCGACAAAATAAGTACGCCAAATAAATAATCAAAATAAGTACGCCAAAACAAAACTTTGGAAATGAACTTTTCCCTACGATGTTGTTATTAGATAATTAGAGCTGGGAATAGGATTAACCATGACTGTATATTTCACTTAGACAAGCATGTTCGCACAGCCATATGGACATGACTCTCAAATGCCATTTGTGGCCGTTTGATTAAGCTATGACGACAAACACTTGGCCATTTTTGGCCTTTGATACATCTCCAAAAAAAAAAAAAAAGGAACCATTATAGACCAGTCACCAGTCTTTAGAAGTTAAAAAGAAAAGGCAAACTGCTATTATTACATTTTTGCAAGTCAATGGAATGCAGCAGTGACAGCCATTTTGTTTGAGGGGATGTCAGGAGGTGGAGATGGAAGCATGGTGAAAGCCAATATTCCACTAACTGCGGCTGCAACAGCTCCTACTACAAAAGCTGGTGGATTACCTCCTCCAAAAAGGGCATCCCAAGGTCCACTTGCTACAGACACCACCATCTGCAAAAATATAATTAAACCAGTAATTGAGTTAAATCATCCTTTAGCATCTCTAAATCAGCATATTATATCCCCTTTCTTTTTTCTTTTTTTTTCCTTTCCATCAACATATTATATCCCCTTTGTTTTTTCTTCCTTTTCCTTTCCATGATTTGAATAAGATTCTTTTCTTCTCTTCTTCATGTTCTGTATTTTGGTGCACGGAATCACATAATTGAAGTGTCAGTCTATCATTCTTGGGGTTCACAGAATATCATGAGTCAGAGAAGAACAAAGATTTACCTTGTTTTGTCTGGAAAAAGTTTATGCAACCTTTCCAATAATTTCATAAGCCAGCATTACACCCATACTTCGAAACCAATATAATGCTTGCCCTTGAGTGCTTTTAGTAGCCCATCCTAACATGTCTAGATGGGGCATTCCATACATTCCAATAAATCATTACATAAAAAGATAGGTCATAGTTGTCAGACTACGATTTCTTTATCTAATTAAAGAAGCATGATACTTGTGGAATACTGTTTTCCTTTTATGTTCAAGTCAACAGATCACTACTGTGGCATTGTCCAGTGCTGAAGGACTTACAAGGCTAGGGCTCAAGATGAATCCAATTTGAATGCACTCCAAGAAACCATCATCAAATAAATATATGGCATAAACTTGTAGAGGCATTATGCTTGGAAATACGATCACTAGGGGTGAATTTATAACAGCAGTATGCATTAACAGCATGAAGCACTGACCTGTGGTATAACTATTGACAGATTGAGAACTCCCAGAGAAAGCCCTATAATAAATTTGGAACAAGGGAATTAACAGTTTAGGAGGGTACTTTACGAATCACCAAAAGTATTGCTTTCATTTTCTTTAAAAAGGGTTGGAATTTAAAAATTTACCTTGGCCAGCACCAGAGGTGTTAGAAAAGATTGATGCCAGAGCAAAAGGGATGCTGTAAGTTATCTGCAAAACATTAGCCATCGTTGGTTAATCATGAAAATCTTCGAGTCTTGTTTTACTAATTAATAACTTAAGATTACTATGATCAATTTAATGTTTTTCAAAGAATTAAAGATATGTTCTTAAAGTTCCATTAAAACAGCAGTTGCAGCTTTTCCAACAACAATCTCAGCGGTAGCTACCACAATTTTCATTAAATGCACACTGACTCACACATTAATATTGGATATATTTCCATTAATTTGGACGTTTCACTAAATCCATGCCCCTAATAAAATATTGATAATCTTGGCTTTTCACTAATTAAGTGTTGCTAGGTAACATCATAATCTGCCTAATCCAGCCAAACAAACACATTCAAGAAGAAACTCAGACGAGGGCAGTTAATGTTTGCTGTCCATGCATTGGAGGGCCATTGAAAGGAATCAGAACTCAAAAACTAGCCATTTGTAAACTACGTGGCTCCACGCAGGTACAGGTTCCTAGAGACTTTGAAGATTTTACACACTTGCAGTCATAGGGAGTGTTGTCCACTGTCCTCTCGTTTATGTCTCTGATAATATGATCAACCTATTTATCTTATCTTATCTTATCTAGTTATACTATAAAACTGTGATTACAGTATTTCAAATTCAAAATGAACATATTATGAAAATATTAAAATTAAAATTAAAAAATATATTAAAACACCTTTCATGCAGCAATCAGTTTGTTATATATGACCAAAAACAAATAAAAAAAAAAATCAAAGTGTAAGTATTATATGGAAATTGAATTAGCTAATTTTTAAGTCAAATTTATGTTGAAATTTCAATTCATAATGTCAAGTTTACTCACGAAACAATACTTGAAAAGAAATTAAAGCTAGCCCAACAAGAACTTACAGCTTGAGGTATGCCCATAACGGCAAAAAGGGCTAAAGCACCAGCCTTGATACCAGGCGGCGGCGGCAAGAGGTGGGTTCCTGCATTCACGGTGGTGTACCTTCTGTTGGACTGAGCCAATTTGGTTATCAAAATAGTCATAGCCAAACAAATAGCCAAGACAAAATTCACAATCCCCCACAGCCTCTTAACCCCACCAACCCCACGAGCCAAAGGCTCCACACCAAGCGAAGTAACTCCCAAAACCACCGAGTTAAGCATCAACCCCAATGCACCTGCATGGACCCCACGATCATACATCTTGAGTTGATCAGCATTTCCACTTGAATCACCACCGTAAACCTCTCTCCCCATCCAATCAGTATCAAACAACAGGAAAGGGAACCAAGCAACCCAATTTAGACACGTCACCATTAGTAGGATCCACATAGGTCTTTGCAAGTTCTTCAAAGCAGCAAATATTTCCCCAAAAAAGGGCATTGGCACCGACTCTTTGGCTTCTCCAATCGCCTCCTCTTCCTCCTCCTCGTCACCACCTTCACCGGGACGTCCATCCGGCGACCAGGGTTTTTCACGTACGTAAGAGAGAGCTAGAATTGTTAATGTTAAAAGCAAGGCAATAGAGATAAAGAAGCAAGATTTGAGGTTTGCACAGTAGACATCACAAGCTTTGGTTCTTGAAAATGGAAAAAGTTTGTATAAGTGAGTGTAAGACCCAGCTGCATAGCCAAGAACATTGCCAACAGCCATAAAGAAAGAGAAGAAAGCATTGGATGTACGTGTCTTCTTCTGATTCGTCCCTGAAAGATCAGCAAGAAATGCCCTACATGGACCTTGAAGCATGTTATTAGCAACATCAAGAATCCAAAACCCTACAACAAACACAGCAATGGCTCGTGGTTTAGCTGTTTTGGTTAGGGAATCACCAGAAAGGTGGCCAATGTCAGCGGCATAGCCAATGAGAAACACGGCAATGGTGACGAAAGCAGCCCCCGCCGCGATAAATGGTCGGCGACGGCCAAAACGAGATGTGCAGCGGTCACTGTGGTAGCCAACTACTGGCTGGACTAACATACCAGAAATCGGCCCACAGAGCCAAATGAAAGCTGCCCATGTGTGAGGAATGCCTAAAAGTTGCACATATGGGGTTAACAAAGAGAGCTGTAGTGCCCAACCAAATTGAACCCCAGCTGCTATTGATGCAACCATTATGATCTTTCTTAACGGGCCAGGTTTTACTGAGGAGGGCAGTTGTTGAAGATTGAAAGAGGAGGAAGGGGGTTTGTCTTCTTTTCTAACTCCACTCTCCATATTGCTAGCTCGCTCACTCTCAAATATTTCTTGGTTTTACAACAAGTGGTTTTTGAGACTGTGTTTTGCTGATGAAAAGTGAAGTGGGTTTGCATGGGAATTTATAAGGTGAGAAAGTGAGGGGTAGAGGGGGAGGAAGGGGTGATTTTAAGAGTGCTTGTGGCTACTTGCACGAGGAGTTTGAGTGGGTAAATTAATATGGTCTTATCCGTTTAAGATCGTGTCTTCTTCAGTCTCAGTTCTGTATGTGACTGTACAGTGCAGATTCTTTGGTGCCAAGTGTGTTGCTGCCATTAAATTCTCTTTACCTTATTAGGGTTTAGTCATTGCTAATTTTCTGTTTCTGTCATTTGCTCATTAATTCACATTTTCTTCCATAGACTTTCAGTCATTTATTGACATCTCTGTCTTTTTTCGTAAGGATATATGGAAGAACATGCATGAGGAATCCTATTTTTGGAGACACGTGTACAGCAGCAATATATTAAGCTTTTGCCTTTAAACAGATTACAAAAGCATTTGCA
>Ga0325411_1009700_pt1 | contig 10240 bp, 3 predicted proteins | sample PopdelMetagenome_13_FD_206181 | JGI IMG/M metagenome (GOLD analysis project Ga0325411, IMG submission 206181) | Populus deltoides microbial communities from Bellville, Georgia, United States - Xylem-PdIQD-R4 | ecosystem: Host-associated > Plants > Phyllosphere > Stem > Wood/Secondary xylem...
TCACTCTACAATTTACAAGGTGTTGGTTAACTAAGTTCCTCAATAATAATTTCATTAAGAATTCTGTATAATAATTTTAACCCTCCATCCACCATCTTCAATAAAAAATTTCGATTTTCACCTATTTCTTTTATTTGAGGAAATATAAATTTTAAAATAAAAAATAATAAGTAGCTAAAACTAAAAATATTTATTGTTATAGAAAATTTAGTTAATGAAGTCTTATTCCTGTGAGAAAGGATTGAAGTATTATTCAATATTTTTACTTTCGGCGAATCATCTCAACAAAGTCGTTGTAGTATAGTGGTGAGTATTCCCGCCTGTCACGCGGGTGACCCGGGTTCGATCCCCGGCAACGGCGTTTTTTCTTTTCAATCTTTTACATAATTCCCATTTTGATTACTACGATTAAAACTATTAATTCGTGAGTTTATTAATTATAGATTATTTTTCTATCTCTTTTACAGAATTGTGTTTGTTAGCATGGTCAATTTTTTTTTGTTTATACAAGTTTTCTCTCTCATTTGTGTTTTTCTAAATTTCTTGAAATAATAAAGTTGCGTTTGATATTTGAAAACAATAATTTAATTATTTTTAAAAACAAATAAAAAATATTTAGCTCTCATCTAGGAGCTTTTAAAAAAACTAAGAAGCAACAACAAAATATTATAGTCCAAAGCTCATTCACCGTGGATTGAAACAATGTAATAGTAATTTTATTATTTTAAAAAAGCTTAAAAGGATTGCAATTAGGCGTAATACAATCTTTTCTGCATGATTCATTGATTGTTAGGGGAAATATTAGTCTGATAGCTTTTTTAGCTCAATAAAATGATTTAATTAACATTAAAAGTAAGAAATAAATATTTAGTTTTTGTCCAGGTTACTTTTTAGCCTTTACAATATTTTTAGCACAATAGAGTCACAGAATTATCATTGCAAGCAAAAGTTATCAAACTAGTTTCTAAGGGTTTTTTCATTTTTTTTATATAATTAAATTGATTTAGATGTAATTTAGTATTTTATATAAAATAGAATTGAAACCGATGATTTTGTCTTTGTAAAAAAAAAAAACTTATTATGAAGAGCATGTTTGGCAGTGTGGTTGCGGGTGTTTTTCAAATAACTTTTCGTGCCAAAATGCATGCCAATGATTTTTTTTATTTTTTAAAAATTATTTTTGACATCAGCACATCAAAACGATCCAAAACATACAAACCATATTAAATTTTAGCAAAAAAAAATTTTCAAATTTTTTGGGAACGCAGCCGCAACCGTGTTCCCAAACGATCCCTAAAAATAATGCAATTTTTTCTGCAAATTCATTGGGTATTATTAAATTAATCGAGGATAAATTAGTTTATTTATTTTTTAGTATAATAATTTAATTACTCAAAAAAATAAAAACAAAAATATTTAGCTTTCATCAAAGGGCTTTAAAAAAATTTAAAAGACATCAATAAAATCTAGACCCGTTGCATTATGGATTACAATATAATTTATGTTACAATGAAGTTTTTTTTAAAGTCAATTCAATATTTTGATAGAAAAAAAATATTATTAAGAAAATTTGCAAGTGCGTCTTGAACAAAATATTATTAAGAAAATATTTTTAATTTGCTAGGATCACGAGATACATACATACGGAAGCCAAGATTCATTCCCAGTACAAAAGAAATTAAAATAAATTCAAGATCTCACTGCTCAAGTTCAACCATAGGGTATGTACCTCTTTATTCCTAGAGTTATGGCACTAATAATTAGTAATCATGTCGCAAGGGTTAATTAAAATAACATCAAAGTTTAGATATAACACCTGCTACTTAGACAAGTCGATTATGTTATCAGTTCTTGGCCCGGGATTTATCAATAAAAAAACCCGAGTTTTTTTTAAATATTATTATTTTAATTATTTTAAAAAAATATTGTAGTAAATTGAGTCTTTATTCAATTTATTTTACTTATAGATATAAGATATATTTTAATGATTTGACTCAAAACTCGAAAGATTTGAAATCATGACCGAGATTTAAATAGTTAAAATCCAAGCTTTTTTTAATTAGCATAGTCAAACTCAAATAATTTACGAGTCAATCTAAAATATAAGTGATGTGAGAACTGATTTTCTTTTTTGGGACACCTTTTAGTTTATAAGATAACAATAAAGAAGCACACCAAATACTACCTAAATAACAACGCAGCTGCTCAGGGGGTATCGTAGTACTTTCACAGCACTCTCTTTTGGATTTTACCTGACTTTGAGGAAGCACGAGGCGCGCAAACTTTCTTCTTCTGGACAGAAATACCCTGGAACGAAGCATTAACCAGGATCCCACATCGGAAACAAACGAAGAAGTAAAGTAACTAATAAAGCGTGGAGGAACAAGATTAGGCACGACCTTACTTGAACAGGATCTGTTCTATAGGATCGTACCTCTGTATCCTTTATCACTAAGGAGACAGGAACCTAAGCCTGGTTGAGGAATCATGACCGTGTGATCATAGCGTGAGTAATGGCTTGATGATCCTCGTGATCATCATGGCTGTAGAGGATCGTTCCCCAGTCATGTTCTGGCTTGGGATGGTCATGCGGTTGTCTGACAGGCTAAATATAACCTTTTGCTTTTAATTAAATCAAATCATTATTTAGTCCATCTCCGTGTAATCTCTGAAGAACATTGACGATGCAAGAAAAAACAAATAAGTAAACATTTTTTTCTCGACTGTTCATATAATTTTTTCATGGATATAATTTTTTTCTACACAGACAATTAACGTCAACCAGCAAACAATGATGACTATTCAATAGTTTTTTCTTGAGAATTTTATAATTATTTAATAGCATTACATATCAACCGATGAAAAACTAACCTGAGCATTTGAGAATTTTATTATTATACATTAAAAACCTTGATTACTCCATGCGTATCTTTACACTTTAGACTATTCTAGTATTTTTTTTATAAAAAAAAAACAATGGAAAATATTGAATTTCTAGTTTTGTAGCGGTTAAATAAATAGTCATATGGATGCATATCATACATTTTAAGCAAGCTCCCAGACTTAAAGTTAGTAATTATTTCAATAGCTGCTCATCCTCTCAACAAAGTCGTTGTAGTATAGTGGTGAGTATTCCCGCCTGTCACGCGGGTGACCCGGGTTCGATCCCCGGCAACGGCGCTTTTTCTATTTTAGTCTTGTACATATTTCCTATTTTGATTACTTCGATCAAAACTATTAATTTGTTCATGAGTTTATTAATCAAAGATTTTTTATTGAATAATGTAGTTTTATTTTTTGCTAACATGGTCATTTTTTTGTGTGCAAATTATTAATTAAAGGTGTGTCTCTCATTTTTGTTTTTTTTTAATTTCTTGAAATAATAAATATTTTTTTTTTGTCCTAACACATAACTAATCTCTCTAATGAAATTTTAAATATGTCCTGATTGGAAAAATTATTTGAATCCAAGACTACAACTCGAAAAGTTCACCTGTCATTAAATCTTAAAATGATTATGTGCTATGTTGATGAGAACATAGAACACAATTTGAATCATATGATTAATTCAAGCCAACGTTGTCAATTTCGTTTCGTTTTGTTCGGAATGGCCGAAACATTTCATATCAATTTAAAAAATAGAAAAAAATGGAACAATTTTTATCTTATTTCAAATCTCGGTCCGTTCCGTATTTTTTGGATAAATTTCGGTTGGAATGTTCCGGTTTCATTTCACATGTTTCGTTCCACGCTTGAAAAACTTTTGAATCAAATTAAACCCGGTTCAATTTGATTAATTAAACCACCCAAGTATAAACTATAAAAAGCTTTTTTATTATTATTATTATTTTCAATAACAATGATATTAATAATAATATTGAAAATGATTATTACTATGAAAACCCGCTGAATTATAATCTGAATGAAATAAACAAAGTACCAAATAGATTAAATAAAAGGATTTCAAGTATTGTAATTGGATATAATAAAATAAAATAAAATATAAGATGTTATGGTGAGAATTAAGTAAAAAGAAGAGTTGAGTGACAAAATATAAATGAGAAGAAATGAGGGCCAATGTGTAAATAGGTAAAAGTTAGACTATAAATGCCCCATTTTTTCTCTTTTAGCCGTAAGCTTTAAACAAAGAGAGGGGGAAGAATTGTGTGATTTTTCTACTTAAATTCTCATTGATTTCACTAATTAAAATGAGTAATTAGAGTGATTAACTTAATTAAACATCAAGAGGAGGTTGATTTTCAGATGATGAGTGTATTAGAGAAAGTATTTCAAGCTAGAGTTTGAAGAGGGAGAAGAAGAAAACTTGATTTTTCTTGCATTCCTTCCTTAAATCCTTATCAAAGTGAGGTAAATAACATGCTCCAAATAATTAATTCATTTAATTTTATGTTTGATGAAGGATTATGCAAAATTATGATTATGTGAAGTTGTGGATTTATGTTATAATTTATAGGAATGATGCAAATTATGTTTGAACCATGTTAGAAAGCATGCATTATGATTGGATAAGTGTTTAATTTTAAGTAAAATAAACAAAAATTAATTTTCCTCATTTTAATTGAATATTTGGCCAAAAGAGGAATCATTTAGGGGATTTGAGGTATAATACAATTGTTTGGAAAATATAAAAAGATGAAGGTTTATAAGTGTTATTATATGAATGGAGTAAGAATTTTTCAAAGAGAAAAGAAAAATCTTCACTTCCTTCCCCAGGTTGTTTTTTGCTAAATAGAAAAGAAAAATTAGAGAATGGAGTTTAAATAATATTATTGAGGAATCTTACTAAATTAAAAACAATTGATGTTGATAGGTTAAATTGTACAGGGACTTTTGTGAAAAAATAAGTAAATGTTTTAAAAAGAAAGTAAGAGTGTTGAATTTAATCAAAGAATATATAATGGGTATTAGAATTTTACCGGTTTAAATGAATGAACAATAACAAAGTAATTTTTGTTGGCACAGAGAAAGCCGCAGGACCTAATCAACAACAAAGAACCTCTTCATAATTTTATATTATTTTGTTAACACATTCATGCAACTAAAATGATGAAATTTAATGATTTCAAATAATTCAAGGGCCAAAGTTTCATAACTCGTTTCTGCTCATTTTTTTCTTCTTATCAGATAAATCATGGTTACTATACATATATAAAATGGCCCTACCACCAATTTATTTTTTTATATATGGTTACTATACATATATAAAATGGTTAATATCAAAAATAAATGATGAAAGTGTTTTTTTGCTGGAAAATATATTAAAATAATATTTTTTATTATTTAAAAATTATTTTTCATATTAATTTATAAAAAAATTAAAAAATATATAAAAAATAATCTTAATAAAAAAATCATAATTTTAAAATACATTATTTCAAATGATTTTGCAAGCAGCTCTGTTAGGATCATACCTCTTTATCCTCGAACACCAGGGAGGAAGGGACCTCAACCTGGTTGATGAGCCATGACCGTGTGATCATATCGCGAGTAATGGGTGGACGATCCTTGTGATCATATTGGCTGTAGAGGATAGTTCCCTCAGCCCTTGATTTGGCTTGGGGATGATCACGTGGTGATCTGACAGGCGAACCTTCCCTCTTGCTCCTTTTATTGTTTTTCTTAAATGGAAGGGTTTATTTTGATTTTTCAAAATAATTGTAAAAGAGTAATGGAAGTGAATATTTTATATAATTTATTTAAATATTTAAAATAAATAACAAATTTTTAGAAACTCCGCTTAGAATTATGATTGTTTTCATTATTTACTAATCCTCGAGAAAATCAAACGAATTATAATCAGCTAAATTAAATTCTTCAATTTAATTTCTTACGACAATGAAATGGCCTTCCATTCATTGAGCTCATTAAAAATCAATTTTTCAAAATTTTAATCCATTTTTGTTTTCTTTCAAGTAAGAAACGGCCATTACAATTAGAAAGACAAATATCATGCCCTGTTCACATGTGCGAGATGACCAAGGCGCGCAAACTTTCTTCTTCTGGACAGAAATACCCTGGAACGAAGCATCGACAAGCATCCCACATCGACAGCAAACTAATCAGTAAACGAGGTAATAATGTAGTGGAGGAACAGGGCGAGGCACGACCTTACTTGAACAGGATCTGTTCTATAGGATCGTACCTCTGTATCCTTTATCACTTAGGAGACAGGAACCTGAGTCTGGTTGAGGAATCATGACCGTGTGATCATAGCGTGAGTAATGGCTTGATGATCCCCGTGATCATCACGGCTGTAGAGGATCGTTCCCCAGTCAGGTTCTGGCTTGGGATGATCATGTGGTTGTCTGACAGACTATATCTTTTTTGTTTTTTTAGCTTTCCTAGCCCCAGTTCCATCAAGGATCCAGAGAACACGAGAGCCAACTAATCCCGATGATTTTCAAGATCTCAATGCTCAACCCGACACGTCTTTTGTGTAGAGATGTATAGTCCTCAAGCAATTTGATGGCTCCTTCCAGTCACACCCTTTTGATAAAACCCATCATGGGTTCTCTGCCAGTGCCGTTCCTGAATTGTCCCCGTCCACTGGAAACTCTTAGCGATCCCACGGCCTACGGCTCCGAAGGTACAATTCCAAGAGACCATGAATCAAGCAACTACTTGAAGGCAGTGAACAAGGTTTGAGGCAAAATTCAAAGATGGTTGGTTGGTTGGAAAGTACAAGAATGGGGGAATCAGTTCTGGTCATTGCTTGCCTCACCATCCCCACACTCATGGAACCACGAAAACACTTTGGAAAGAAGTATGTTAGGGCAGATGAAGGCCTTGACTGACGTGTAAAGAAGTTTTGCAGGGTTCCCCTCCTGGTTAGATAGACACAAGACAATGGATATACGCACAGCCGCTAAACTCTTGTGTCTGTAGTTACCATTCATCATCACTGACTAACACCTTAATGAAGTCCAATGTTTCTTGTGGCAAAGACGCTGCAAAATCCATACGCACTTTCTTTTATCTGTTCTTCAGTACGAAGTTAACTTACCAGGCTCAGCTCACGGCTGCTTAAGGAGTACATATCCAATGGCCAATAGCTCAATGGTCACAATCGAAGACAATCTAATTCGTTCAAAAAAGTTCGTGACAAATTTTGGCCAATTCAAGATCTAATTCTGCAAATAGGGCAACTCTAATGTCCTCAGCATGGCTACTGCCAAGCATAAAGTGTAATGGAAAACCTGTAAAAGCTTCCAACTCTTGACTATTACACTCCCAAGAAGCCTCCTAGTTGTTGTCCGTATAAAATTAACAAATACTACCGCAATAACAACGCAGCAGCTCAGGGGGTATCCTAGTACTTTCACAGCACGCTCTTTTGGATTTTATCAGGACTTCGAGAAGCACAAGGCGCGCAAACTTTCTTCTTGTGGACAAAAATACCCTGGAACGAGGCATTAACCAGGATCCCACATCGGAAACAAACAAAGAAGTAAAGTAAGTAATAAACCGTGGAGGAACAGGATTGGGCACGACCTTACTTGAACAGGATCTGTTCTATAGGATCGTACCTCTGTATCCTTTAACACTAAGGAGACAGGAACCTAAGTCTGGTTGAGGAATCATGACCGTGTGATCATAGCGTGAGTAATGGCTTGTTAGTCCTTGTGATCAGCATGGCTGTAGAGGATCGTTCTCCAACCATAGATTTGGATGGGGATGATCATGCGGTTGTCTGACAGACTGTCTTTTGGTTTTTTTCGTGTTATATCATGTATTAGGCCGAAGTTTGTTTAGAAAATAATGTCATTAATTTTAAACGATATCAAAGTCGCCTCAACCGCATTAAAAAAGAACGAGAAGAAAACTCTATAACTCAGGTAGTAGTTGTTACTAATTAAATAAGCTGGTTTGTTTTCATCAAAGTGAAAAAATATTATTGTGTAAATAAAAAAAGATAAAAATTAGTGATTCAATGTTAATCTTAGTAGCATGAAAAATATATAACATGATAATAATAGATACTCTAGCTTCTATTAATTTACTAAACTTGTGTTTTAGATTAAGAGGTTACAATAATTTAAAAGAAAATTATTAAAAAAATTAATATTAAATGATCAAATTAGATAAATATAGAAGAAATAAATATCCTCGATTCCAGCTCTAAAAATTCTAAATTGAAAGGTAATTAGATAATTTTAATGTTCTTAGATAAATAAAAATAAAAAAATATCTATAACCCCAATCAATTTTTGATAACTAATAGACTATGAGAAAAAAATCACAATACTTCAACTACAAAGACATTTATTTTGCTGGGAAAGAGCAAAAACGATAACTATACAATAGCTGTGAATAAAAAAAAGTACCTAAGATCAAAATGAATTTACAGTTATGTTTTTTATTTTTTTTTTTATTATCGTGGGGTGTCACTGAGCATCCTGCAAGCCCAGTGAGCAGGTAAGGCACCGCGGGGGTGACAGGCGTACACATAGAGAATCGAACTCGGGGCAGGGGCAGAACAAGTCACACGATTGGTCACTGAGCTATTCCCCCCCACAGTTTTTTGTTATTACCCGAAATCACATTTTAATGTTTTTCAAAAGTATTTTAAATCACCTTAGAAGTGACATATCACCCACATTCGTAGAATTCTCTTGACCCCATCTTACCTAATTCAGATAAGAAAACTCAACGACTATCAATTAGGTAAATAAAAAAAAAATTCACCAACTATCACTGTTTCTCCTGTCCAACCCACTAAAAGCATCCAAAAAATATAACATTGTTCCATTCCTCTCACACTTTATATCTCAACTGGTCCATTGGCTGAAATCCGACATGCATTGATAATTTTTTTAAAATATAAAATAATATTTAGAGGGTAAATATTTTTTTTATCATGTTATTGAATTTAGTTTAATGGATTAATTTTGAAATCACACGGGAGTTGGCTCAAATTAAATTGATTGATTAGTCAATAAATTCGTCAAACTTATGAATTGAATAACTCATGCTAGTATACTCAACTTGCAAACTAGGTTATGGACTCAAATATGATTATAATTTTTTTTCCAAAACTATTTTTTATTTAACTATTTGATAAAAAAAATTTGATCGCAAAATAAAACACCAACCTAATATTGAGATATTGCAAGGAATTAAGCGACAAATGAATATCAAAATATTTCACATCGCGACACGAATAATTTACCTTGTTATAGTTAATGAATTTCTCTGTCAAGATAAACTTGTAATAGAAAAACACATAAAATTTATAATACAAACCTACACATATTGAATAAATAAATAAAATAGAAGGCTGCACATATGAAAAATCTTATAAAAAAATCAATATTTTTTTTTAAAAATAATTTATATAAAATTAAGAAAAAATCACATATGAATCATACATGCCTCTTTAAAATCTAAACATACCCAATATCATTAAAAAAAATCATTACAAACTAATTAAAACATAAACTCAAAATTTATTTGAAAAAGAAATTAACTAATGCATTGTTTTCTCACTAACAGACACTTTCTCTCTCTGAGATGAAATTCGATGACCTTCTCTCTCTCTCTTCTTCGACCAAAAAATGAGTAAAATGAAGTTTGATATCAAATTGAATTTTGTAAAATTCAAGTGACTGTTCACTTAACAGCTAAAAAAGATGGGGGACTCTAATGAATTTTTGACTGAAATTTTCAATTCACCACCTATGTTACATACTTTTCTTTCAATTCAACCATCCCCGATATATATATATATATATATATATATAAAAGATAATTGGACTCTAATTTGCTTTCTAAAAGGCTCGTGCAAAAAAAAAAAAAACTTAAAAATTAAATTGAAAAATTTCAAAATTATGCTACTGTAATCTACAATAAAATGTGAGAGAGCGAATAATATTTTTATGAACAATAAAGACACCATATATTTTAGGTTTATGTATAATAATAATACTGCAATGCAAGCCACAATGACTCGACCAACTATCTAAAAATAATGTGAAATGTTTAGTGGATAAGTTTATAGACTAGATAAACAATATAAATTTTATAAAATTTATAGATAAATATGAATATGTTAAGTGATTTTTTTTTATTTTTGATTCAATTATTAAATCATACTCAAATTTTAGTAAGATATTCTACAAATCTTATGTTTTTATAGGCTTGGCCAAGAAGAGCTAGCTAAGATAAGGAACATATTAATTTAGCCTAGGAGATTTTATTTTGATTTTTTTAGTTATTTTTG
>Ga0325411_1009701_pt1 | contig 10238 bp, 6 predicted proteins | sample PopdelMetagenome_13_FD_206181 | JGI IMG/M metagenome (GOLD analysis project Ga0325411, IMG submission 206181) | Populus deltoides microbial communities from Bellville, Georgia, United States - Xylem-PdIQD-R4 | ecosystem: Host-associated > Plants > Phyllosphere > Stem > Wood/Secondary xylem...
ATTGAAGGACACGACTTGCTAGTTAATTTATAAGTAAAAGGCTTCCAAATGCTTGGTCAGTGATTACTTTGTTCGTAAATACGTCTTTAATTTGTATTTAATGAAGTTGATATAGGTTAATAAAAAAAGAGGTTTTTTACTATTATCATTAAGTCTCTTTCTTTATTGTTAAGTTTTTTTTTTATCGTTATTATTGCTATTTATTTTCATGTCGTTACCTATGTTTTTTTTTTTCAGAAATTAATGTTTTTTTCTTATGCAAAAAAATAGAGAAAAATTCAGAGGTTGTTCAAAAGCAGAGTGATTTTACTTTTCTGAACAGGAACTTCTTCACATATAATATTTCTCTACTCAGCGAATTCGAAAACTTGTTTTTAAATTTTCTAAATTTGTATTTGGCTGGAATAATTCATTATTTTATTTTAAATCCAATCACTTTTTAGCAATCTAAAACATTAAAATTATATTTTCTACATGTTTATATTTAATTAAAGTCATAAATTTAAATTTTATTATAAATTTAATTAAAAGAAATTCTAGTTAACATGTATAACGTTTTCTTCATAATTTTTAATTTAAATGAAATAAGAATAATATTTTATAATTAAATCATTAAGAACACAAAATATTAAGATGATTGTAATAAATTATGGTTTCAATTCTTTATAAACAAATTGTTATAAACTTGATGTGCTTTGTTTCTATATTTATTCTAATTATTAAAAGAGATTTGAAATTTGAAGGTTAATTAAGGATCAAATTAAAGAATTTAAAAACCAAGGATCATTGTGTAGAAGGCGCGAAAAGAAAATAATCCAATTAAAGACAGTTAAGGGTGAAATTGAAGAAATTCCCCAAAATCGGGTTCAATTGATGGTTTTATTACAAAACTTAAAGGAGTAAGGATTAAATTGAAGAAGGTATTGTAGACGACATGTTGTTTATTTTTGAAAGAGAAACCATAAACGACGCATCATTCAGTTAATATTCGTTTTCTTCTTCATTTTAACTTGAAAAAAAATTGTTTGGGTTGCCCTATTTCAAGAAATAATTCAATGACCTACGAGCCTCAAATAAAATAATTCAATATTTTTCTCAAAACAAAGTTTAAACCCTTTTTTGAAGGGTAGAAAATGAATCATTGAAGCAATTCTAATCCAAATGTAACCTAGGAGCCTCAAATAAAATAAGAATTCAACCAAAAATCACAATTGATTTCACCATGTCTCTTGAATCATGTTTTAACTAGATGTATTATTGCATGTAGTAGATTCCCTAGTCAAGAATCCACAAAAATACAATTCTTTGCAAAATCCAAACCATTATATTGCACAAGAAAAGGACTTATCAGCTCTAACTGTTTGCACTTGAAATAATGAAAGATAATCTTTTTATTCCTTTTATGTTCTAAAAATATATCATTTATGATTTGTGGTCCCTATTTGAACCTGAATAAGTTCTTCTTCATAAAAACCCTCACCAAGACCATACCCTATACTAGGGGCAAATAAAAATTTCAAATATTAGAAGTTGATTATAACTATGATCACACCCTCACACCGTGGGAAAATGAAAGTTTCAAAGATCAAGAGTTGATTCTGACTAAAATCATGCCTTATACTATTATGCAAACAGAAATTAAAAAATGAAAGACTAATGAGATGTCATGAGAAATCCAGAAAAAAAAAGCCCGAGAAATTCAAATGTTGGGGGTATGCCTAATTCAATAATAAAAATGATCAAGTCAAGGTAAGGATGCCCCGCCATTACAATAAAAGGAGGGCAAATCAAAAAAATATGATGAAAGAAAACAAGATTGAAATAAACAAATAGTCAAATAAATGGTTGTGATCCTAAGTCTTTAGAATCTTAAAACACTCTTTAAGTCTATGAGTCTTTTTCTTTCATTGTCAAGAGTTATATTGATGCGATCTAACCATCAAAGGATCCATTAAAGGTTCCAATTGGTCCAGTTACAAGGCTTAGGGTTAAGAAGTTCAAAGAAACTTTCAAGAGGATTTATAATAATAAAAAACAAGCCTTGATTAATCTAATTTATGTTTAAGAGGGGCTTATTGGTAGAACTAAGACCATTACACAAGGATAGGGAGAAGAAGACTAGATTCGGACAGTTTGACCTTTCATTACTCTTTTGGTCATAACTGGAGCTACAGATCGAATTTTGATGTGATTCTAGTTAAGTTGGAAACTAGACTTCTATACATTTCCAACGGTATATGGAACACCTTCTAATTCATTAAGATGAGATATAACCATCCATTTTAATTTCAGCTTTTGTTGTTGTCAGACAGAATGTGGAAACAACGAACTTGTCTTATTTAATTAGTTGGGCTATCAAATTTTATTTATTTTGAGAGGATACATTTTATTTAGGTCTTGACTTGTTTATTTTATTTATTTTAATTAGTTTGGGCTAATTTTCGCTAGGGTTGATTATTATTTAAATTGGGCTTATGTGAGACCCATTAGGGAAATTGGAGTTTTAGATTGGAGTTTAAATGCTCTTTAGGAATAATTTTAGGGCAGACTTTTTATGATAATTTCAGCATTGTAGCTGACTTTATGGTTACTCAATCTTGGTTCTTGATTGAACTTTCAACTCTTCAAAGAATTGATCATTCTTTGTTGTGAATTTATACTTCCTTTGCTCGTCTTCAGGTGTAGGCGTTGTGATCGAGTTGATTTATAGTCTTGTTGCCTTGAAGTAAGTCTTCCATTGTGATAAGCTCATTCAAATCTCAACAAACTTGGATTAGATTGATCTTGGGGTCGTGAATTCCATTAAATTCCTCTAGGGTTCGCATTAGTTGGTATCAGAGATGATCTAATCACAAGTTATATCCTTCAATTTGAGTATTTATTGTTTATTGTTTGATTCTTGATAGATTCAGCCACCTATATAAAAAACAAATTAGGGATCTTACTTATTATTGCTTTGTTGAACACTTAATCATAAGTTAGATCTATAGAAATATTTTGCTTCGAAAATTGCCATCTTGCTTAAAACTCAACCCGGGAAGAGATGAAGATTGTGGATTCTTTAATTGAATTGAAGGACACGACTTACTAATTAATTTATAAGTAAAAGGCTTCCAAATGCTTGGTCAGTGATTACTTTGTTCATTAATACATCTTTAACGTGTGTTTAATGAAGTTGATATATATAGGTTAATAAAAAAAGGTTTTTTACTATTATCATTAAGTCTCTTTCTTTATTGTTAAGCCTGTTTCTTTATCCTTATTGTTGTTCTTTATTCTCATGTCGTTACATGTCTTTTTTCAGAAATTAATGTTTTTTTCTTATGAAAAAAAAATAGAGAGAAATTCAGAGGTTGTTCAAAAGCAGAGTGATTTTACTTTTCTAAACAGGAACTTCTTCTTCAAATATAATATTTCTCCACTCAGCGAATTCGAAAACTTGTTTTTAAATTTCCTAAATTTGTATGTGGCTTGGAGAACACATTTTAGAGGTTTTTGTTTACAATTTTTCCTTATAAGTTTTTCATTGTTCTCTAAATGAAAAAAGAATATAAAATGTTGAATAATTCATTATTTTATTTTAAATGCAATCACTTTTTAGAAATTTAAAGCATTAATATTGTATTTTCTACATTTTATATTTAGTTAGCGTCATAAATTTAAATGGTAGTGTAAATTTAATTAAAAGAAATTCTAGTTAACATGTACAACTTTTTCTTCATAAATTTTAATTTAAATGAAATAAGATTGATATTTTATAATTAAATCATTAAGAACACAAAATATTAAAATGATTATAATAAATTATGGTTTCAATTCTTTATAAACAAATCGCTATAAACTTGGTGTGCTTTGTTTCGCTATTTATTCTACATTAATTGCAAATAAAAATATTATACTTTAAATATGTTTTTAATTTATTTTTTATTACTTGTAGTTGACGATGTCATATTTTCTTAACTCTGGTGATGTATCAATTGTCTATAACTCATTATTTTCTTAGAGCTGATGTTGTATCAATTGTCTTTAATTCATTATATTCTTGGTCTTTTATTCTAGTTTCTTACAATAATGAGAAGGTTTGCAAATGTAGCGTCCTCTGTCGAGGCGAGCAATGTGTCGGTTGTCAAATTTGAAAAAAAATGTTTCTGACGCCTTAATAAAAAAGAGTGATTTGAATAATAAATTTTATTGCCTTATAATCAAATAAAAAATTATAATACCCTGCGTCACAAGATCTGCTTTATTATAGTTGAGAATAACTAAAAGGCTTAACCTATTAGTTAGCCAACCTTTTCGATTTATATCTGTAGGGCAATATACAATAGTAAAGGTAGATATTACAAAACTAGAGTAGGCCTATAGTATTTTCTTTATAGGTACATTCTATAATATGCCCCCTCAAGCATAGGGTGGAGGATCGACTTGAAGCTTGAATTGAAAAGTAGTAAAAGAAGCAGTAGGAAACAAATTAGTAAAAACATATACAAGTTGATCCTGAGAGGAGATAAAATGAATGTGAATCTCTTTCTTCATAACCCTGTCTCGTACAGAATGATAGTCGACTTCAACATGTTTAGTACGAGCATAAAAGATAAGATTTGTAGATAAATAAGTAGCACCAAGATTATCACACCAAATAGTAAAAGCAGAGGTAGAAAGAATCTACAGATCTCTCAATAAATATTAAAGCCAGATAACCTCAGCAGTGCCATCTATTAAGGCTTTATACTTTGCCTTGGTGGAGAAGCAAGCAACTGTGCCTTGCTTGCTTAATTAATTTCCATGAAATCGGTGTCTAACCAAAGAAAACAAGGTAACCACCCGTCGACTTGTGATCATCAATACTACCTGTCCAATCTGCATTTGTAAAGCCATGTAGAGCAATGGAGGAACTCCGAGTGATATGTAAGCCATATGATGTCGTACCCTGTAGATAACGCAGAATGCGTTTAACGGCACCCCAACGAGAATCTGTAAGAACATGCATAAATTGACAGATTTTGTTAACAAGAAAGCAGATATCTAGTCTCATAAATGTGAGATATTAAATAGCTCCCATAATTTGATGAAATTGTATAAGATCAGAAAACAAGGGATCTGATAGTATAGTGATTTTAGAGGTAGAGATAAGAGTATCAACAGGTTTGCAAGAAATCATGCCAGCTTGAATAAGGATGTCAAGAATATACTTATGTTGTCATAACATCAGACATATAGCGGTGGACTGAACCTCAATACCTAAAAAATAATAAATGGTGCCTAAGTCACGAAGCTTGAACTCTAAGCTCAGCAACTATATTAGATGGTGAAGCATAGTAGAGTTGTCATCAACATAAACAATAAGATAAAAGATATCAACACCTACAGACAAGATAAATAAGGAGGTGTCAACCTTGGAAGCATGAAAGCCAATAGAAAGCAGAAAATCACTCAGACAAGTGTACCATACCCACAGGGCCTGTTTCAAACCATATAGAGACTTATGCAACTAGCACACATGAGAGAGAAGAGCAAAGTAAACAAAACCTTGAGGTTGTTTCATGTAGACCTCTTCGACAAGGATGTTCTTGAGGAAGGAATTATGAATATCAAGTTGATGAATCATCCAATTACGTGAGACCGCAATTGAGAAGACTAATTTGTTAGTCGCTTGTTTAATAACAGGACTGAAAGTTTTAGAGTAATCAATGTCTTATTGCTAAGTAAAGCCTCTAGCAACCAAACATACCTTATATCGCTCAATACTGTTATCCATATGGCGCTTTATCCTGTACACCCACCGACTACTAACAATATTCATCGAATGATGAAAAGGAACCAAGGACCAGGTGTCATTAGAGCGTAAGGCTTGAATTTCATTTTGCATGGCACCAAGTCAAGCCTCATACCTGTCAGCATCAGAGAATGCAATGGGTTCATAGTTAGGAGAAGACATTACCCGACAGATAGGAGTAGTAGAGGTCGCTACAGATGCTATTAGAAGGGTAGTTTTTGGCAGTCAATAATGAAGAACCATGGGATGCTGACGAGTGCTAGAATGCTGGGGAGAAGAATCTAAACTGGGGAGCTGCTAAAGGGGATAATATGAGAGATCAACAAAGAGTTGCAGACCGGTTGGAGAACCTATCGAAAGGCCTAAAGCTGATAGCAACAGAGGTAGGAGAATCTGCCATAGAACCAATATTGTCTGTAGTTACAGACATGAAAACATGCAACTCTGAAGGAGGAGAACTTGTTCCTGTATAATGATCATTAGATAAACAAGCAGATGGTAATATAGGGGCAGAGCTGGGTGGCGTTGGGATGGTGGTAGACATGGTTGGGGAATGGGGGCGCTGGTTATGTAGGGCGGGAGGTGGTGCAAAGTTATTGTTGGTGATTTGCAGGGCAGTGAGGTGAAAATTTAGAGAGGTAATTAAGGTGGGAAAGTGTGTTGGTTGAGAGGAGGTGGCTGGTTGTTGTGCTAACTGTTCAGATTTTGCAAAAGGAAACATATCTTCATGAAAACGAACATGATGGGAGACATAAATACATTGAGATGCTAAATCAAGATAGTGATAACCAAGATGAGAACTATATCCTAAGAACACATATGGAGATGAATGGAAATCCAACTTATGAGCATGGTATGGACGCAAAAAAGGAAAACAAAGACACCCAAAAGCACATAGAAAATCATAGTCAGGAGTACGATTAAACATACACTTAAAAGGAGATTGATTTTGGGGGACAAGAGTAGGCATGCGATTGATGAGATATACTGATGATTCAAATACATAATTCCAAAATCATAATGGAGCACTACATTAGCCTGGGAGGGTAAGGCCAGATTCGACAATATGGCGATGGCGACGCTCAACAGTGTCATTTTGCTCCTATGTATGAGGATAAATTAACTTTTGATGAATACTAATAGTTTGTAAGAAACTGTTTAATTTATGATATTCATAACTCCAATCAGTTTAAACAGATTAATTTTGCGTGAAAACTAACGCTCAACAAACATTTGAAAATTATGGAATGTACAAAACACATATAATTTTGCAACAAGAGGATAATACCATATATGTTTTGCATGCACAACGATAAAGATAACAAAGTAACAAAAACCATCAAAGAAAAACATAAGAGCAGAGCCTCAAACATCTCTAAATATTAAATCAAGTGGGGCGGTAGTTTTGTGACTCATAGGTCTCAACGTCAGACGCGATAATTTGCTTAGTGGGCAAGCTTGAAATTAAACAAGAGAGTGTCTAGAAGTACAAGCTATTTTGTTTTTGGAAACTAACAAATTGAAAATACGAGAAGTAGGATGACCTAATCAACGATGCCACAGATCAGTAGTCATAAAGACACAAGGAGACTAATAAGCTTGAGGGATGGACATGGCAGAAGACTCAGATAGAACATAGAGACCGTCATTACTCTAACCAGAAAGGAGCACTGTCTTGGTGATGAGATTCTTTACATAAAACACAGACGCTTGAAATTCAAAATAAACATTATTATCACGATAATTTTTTTAACAGATAGTAGTGGTTTGGTAATATAAGGAACATGGAAAACATTAGAAAATGTAAGGGTGTGTTTAGGGGAACGTAACATGGTATGCCCAATATGGGATATGGAAAGACCAATGAGTGTGCCTTTGAGAAAGTGAAGAATCTGCTTGACAGTGATGAGTCGTTCTTCGTGGGAGATGAATATGTTGAAAGACCTAATTCACATCAAATGTAGGGTCGAGTGAGTGTCAAGTATTGGAGACCCTTACCGTCACCAATAAACAAGTGATTATTACCAAGATAGGGTGTAAAATCGATTAGAGTTGCAAGATCAGGCGTAACGTGTTGGTTCGCACCAGTGTCCGGGAACCAAGTAAGGGCAAAAACAGTGCCAATAGCAAGATGAGCAGAGCTTTGTTAGCCACTGTTGTGAAACTGAGTGCACTGAGGGGATGTGTGGCTGAAGGAAAAACACAACTGACACTTGACGTTCTGCTATAAAGAGCGGTGAGGAGACCACTGCTCAAAACCAGAGAGTCATCTAGTCTACAACCAATTGCTCTGCAATATGTGGGAGTAGAGGAATGAAAACCATGAAAATCAGACCTGTGTTGGTGGTTGTGGCAGTTGCTATTGGACGCTAGTTTCCACGAGAACGACCTCTGTTGCAGCTAAAATTGGGGCACTGATGCCGGGTAAGATTAACAAAGGGTAGCAGAGATGGCATGGGCAGTAGAGGTGGATTTGCAGCCATGGATTGAAGGGAGGTCTCATGCAGAAACTCATGAGTAAGAAGATAACTATGTCAGTATATGGCAGCAGTTCTGCCTTGGCCATGGGACTAGTTACCTAGTGTTTAAACTCATCATAAAGGCAACAAAATACATAGAGGTTAAAGTCTTCAAGAGAAAGAGGTCGGCCAGCAGTAGCCAATTCATCAAATAATAACTTTGCTTATTGTATCTAGATAGCAACCGAAGCATCTACTTGCCGAAGATCTTGAAAAGACCCATGGAGTTGCATAATGCAAGAATTTGATGGAGAGGCGAGCGTTTTCTCAAGAGTGCACCAAACACAATAAGTGATCTGACAATCTAACACAAGGTGTAGTACATCTATGGAGAGAGAGGAGACTAACGTGCTTAAAATAAGTTGATCTTGTTGCTTCCAACAAAGAAAAAAGGGGTTGATTGCCGAAGAGGAACCATCTGAATTGTCAGATACATGAGAAGGAGGACACGACACTAAGCTATTGATAAAGTGGAAGACACCTTAACCAAAAAGATATGGCTTCATCTGCATACGTTAATAGAGATAGTTAGTGTTTGTAAGCTTTAATGAAACAACTTGTTGAGTGTTGGACAAAGCAACTATAGATGGAGTTGATGTCCTCATGATGTGGAGAGGGACGACAGAAACATGGGAAGAAGAACCATGGTTCTGCTCTGCATGTAAGGGATGTTGTTGGTGTGGGAAAGCACCACCGGCAGCAACTTGTGAGTGGGTAGCCGGCTGGTCTACACCGCTTGTTTGGTGGAGGGAGAAGTCAGCAGCAGCAGTGAAGTCCATTAGGGAGAGGGAGAGAAGAGTTATGATTGCAAAAGGTTCTGATACAAAGTTAAGAAAAATTATGAGGCTTAACCTATAAGTTAGACAACCTTTTTTATTTATATGTGTAGGGCAATATACAATAGTAAAGGTAGAGATTACAATACTAGAGTAGGCCTATAGTATTTTCCATTTAGGTACATTCTATAATAATTCATTAGTTTTTGTTTACAACTTTTTTATGGTTTATTATTTCCTTTAATTCTTAATATATTTATCTAAATGCAACAATCAACTTTTGGATTTTCAATTAAAACGTTTTCATGATGTAAGAAAATGAATTGACAATATTAATATATTGTTTTCTTAACTTGCAATCCCAGCACAACATAGGAGGGATTATTGCCTACTACACAACTCAAACAGAAGCTTCAAACTTAGCTTGTTCTTCAAGAGTTTAGTCATGACCTCACTCTAATCAATCCAACCATGTAATATGTTCTATTGATAACCGGTTTGATCATGATCAAATCATCGGTTTGGTCTGTTCATCTAAAATCTCCCTTACTCAATGCAATTCATTAACTAATTAAAGTTACAGTAGCAATCCACGGTAAACTAAGTGTGTGTGTAGTTAGTGGTGTTTTTTTAATCATATAGCTTGTTCGCATCGTGCAATGAAGATGATTAATAATTTTTTACATGTTGTTTGCAACCGAGTCTTTACTATAATTGAAATCCATTATAGTATTCAATTTGAATTTAATTGAAAAAAAGTTTAATTCACTTATTTAAAAGAGATATAATTCAATTCATTTTATTTTATATATCACCTTCATTACCTTCAACTTATTCCATCAAAGATATTTCCAAAAATAAGATGGGTAGATGAGTGCTATGAAAAAGCTAGTTTTAACATTAATGAAATCAGATTCGCTTAACAAAATCTATTGTAACTTTCAAAAAATAAATTTTGAAGTAAAAGAGAGAGAGGCAGAAGTTTTGGTAGTATGTATTATTAAAATAGCATAATAGTATTTTTTTGGGGAAACAAATTACCATATTGATGAGTAATGGTTGGCTGCGACAGAAACACAACCATTTGTTAAACTGTCAGGGGAAAGGGTTTCTATGGTTTAGCTGCAACAGCAACACAATGATTCCAAATATCCAGGCTCCTTAGAG
>Ga0325411_1009713_pt1 | contig 10233 bp, 4 predicted proteins | sample PopdelMetagenome_13_FD_206181 | JGI IMG/M metagenome (GOLD analysis project Ga0325411, IMG submission 206181) | Populus deltoides microbial communities from Bellville, Georgia, United States - Xylem-PdIQD-R4 | ecosystem: Host-associated > Plants > Phyllosphere > Stem > Wood/Secondary xylem...
ATAAATTAAAAAAAATTAAAGCATGAAATAAAGAAGCTATTAGAAAAAGAAGCTAAGAAATGAAAGTAAAGAAGAGAAGAATGAGGATTGGAAAATATGCAACTTTGTAATTTTTTAATTAATTCATAAAAAATTCCATAACATTTAGAAAAGTAAAATATAAATACTAAAATCCTAACTAGAACAAGCTATTAGAACTATGATCCACTAAATAAAATACCCAATAATAATTAAATAAAACCTAATAAATAAAACCTAATTAATAAATCTCAACTAAAAGTTCATATAAATTAAACTAATACATCTCAATCTCTTAATGGTTTGGGTTATCCTCCATTGTCTATGATTATACGAGTGCGTAAACAATGTTTCGGGTTCGGTGTCCTCACCACCCAGAGTTTGAAGAACTCGACCCCGTCAAGTACAGGTCAAGCCGGCTCCGATAACACTCCTAAAGATAAGGATTAAATTGCTGTAATGTTTCTTTGATAATCTAAATATAGTCTGAATCTGGTCGTGTAACTCATACACTAGGATTTGCTGAAATTCACCTTTCCTGGTAAAAACAACTTGTACATTCAAAATAGCACTAATATGTTCCTTTTATGCTAAAGATAAGGATAATAGGGCAAGGGTTTCAAAAGGAGCATCGGAGATAGGCTATTGTGTTTTATATATAACGAGATTATTCATATCAAAAGTAGAACTAATATCAAAATTTAGTAGTAATTTAATGATATAATTATTTTATTCAATCATTTGCAACACTTTGAATGGTCTAGCATTACTCATTTGCAATTTATGACTAGTTTTCAAAAGACACCGTTCAGATCTAATTTGTATCATGAAATAATCTCCAGCATTGAGTACATCATGATACTTATGTAAATCAACTTGAAATTTGTATTATTCATTCCTTGCTTAAATTTGTTAAATGATATCAACATGTATATTATAAACTCTATATGCAAAAGACTTAGTTAAATCAAATATTTAAGTTAGAGGAGACATATGAAGAAGATCTACAACTTTTCTAGGTTTGTAACCATAAACACTATATGATTAAGGGTGTGGAGAGGAACAAACACTATTCAAAGTCTAAATAGATATAGTTTGGATATAACCTAGTAAATTAAGATTACCTTCATCTTTCTCATTACATGTTAGAGGTAAGGGATCAAAGAGATCAATATGTTGCTTTAAACCTATAACATCAAGAATGGTAAGTGTGGAATCATGTAGTTTAGAAGGACTAATACCATGAGACTTTTTTAAGACTAAACTTATCTCTTTAAGCGATTCCACTTAAGAGTTTCCTAAAAATTTCCTCAACCACTAAAATAAACTCAATATATTCTTCATTAACCTCATTTTCAAACTCATTTGGTCTTATTGTGTTAAGTCCTTTCTTTTGTACATCTTCATTATCTAGGCCACTAAAGTCTTCAAGATTGAGTTCATACAATTGAACATAATAGTTTTTTTTTCACCTATATCTTTATATTCTTGGATGACTAAGGGTTTAGAGGTACAGTTGATGAAGCTATGACCGAAACCTTGACATTTAGCACACCGAACCTTTGAAATCATCTTGGGACATTTCATTGATGACTCATTTGCCCTTATTTTTCTTTTTATAATTTAGACACTACTATGATTAGGTCTATTGGGTGGAGCATCTAACAAAGAACTATCATTCCTAAATTGAGACTTAAAAAGGATACTATAAGGATCCTAATGTTTTATCTATTAGCTCTTTATAAGTAACTCATAATCTTATTGAGTGAAAGCACCTATAAGCCTAATCATTTTTCTAAAATCATCATTCAAACTTTTATAAAATTCACGCAAAGTGACGACTTAATCCTCCCTTATAACATATCTTATCCTATAATCATCAAGCTGTGTTATGTACTCACTAACATATTTGTTCTTTTTTTTAAGATTATTTTATTGGTGTAAAAGTTTAATCATATAAGATTGAAGTAGGTGCTTCTCCTTTAATATGTGTTTCATTTCATTTCAATAAGTGATTGGAGGTTTACTCCTCATCTCTAAACAATTCTCAACATCTTCCCAATAAAGTTGAGCTTTACTAATGAGCTTCGTCTTAAAAAAATGAACTTTTCTATTATTAGATAAGTTATGACACTCAGAGAAGTGATCCATGTCACGAATCAAAATGTCAAAGATCCAAGAGTTATGATGACCGTCAAAAGTAGGGGCTTCTATTTTGTTAGGGCTCATGACTTTCTCATCAAGGTCATTATGTCTTAGAGTAACCTAAATGATAGTCATACTGATGACGCTTGGGGAGAGCTTGCCTATAATGGTTATTTCTGTAATATTTATTGGTCTTTTGATGCCCTATTTGAGAATTCTCTAAAGGTTGAACTCTTCTAGACATATTGGTCATCTGGGTCTGCAGTTCCTCTTATATGGCCATAAGAGTATCACTAAGGGTTGGTGTAGATTTAGGGTTGGACACTTGATGATCATGACACAAATGCATTCAACACTAACTTAGAGATGAAATTGAGATCACAAAGAATTCTTGCACGTGAAATCACAATACAAAAATAAAGTTAATCTCACAATGTCACAAGCAAAGACTTTTTAAGTGTAAATAATTAATCAAACATAATGTCACAAGCAAAGACTCGCAATGAACAAAGAAAACTATATGTTAGATATCAATGATAAAAGTGATTGATAAGAAAAAATAACATATAGAAATGTAAGATGATTTATGTTTTCTTATTTTTAGGCAGAAAAGTAAATTAATAACAACTTTAAATGACAAGTGCAAAACTAGAAAAATAAAATTCAACAAATCAAAAGGTAAATAAATTTATTGACCAAGACTTACATCATCAAACTCAATACTGGATGAACATTTTTGGAATACATAGACTCTTGTTATTTAATACCATTAAAGCTGATGTGATCTTTTTTTTGTCACTTGTTTTTTAACTTTTTAACTTTGATTTTTTTTTTTACACTGTCATGATATTTTTTTTCATTATCTTTTTTTTTATTGTTTTTGGGACTAAAATTAATTTTTTAGCTTAAAATGCATTATGTTATTAGCTCTTTATAAGCAACTCATCATCTTGTTGAGTGAAAGCATCTATGAGCCTAATTTTTTTTTCTAAAATTATCATTCAAACCTTTATAAAATCCATACAAAGTGATGATATTGGTGTGTTATATACTCACTAACAAATTTGTTCTTTTGTCTAAGACTATTATATTGGTGTAAAAGTTTAATTATATAAGATTGGAGTAGATGCTTCTCTTCTAATTTTTATTTCATTTCATTTCAATAAGTGATCGGAGGTTTACTCCTCTCTGGACAATTCTAAATATCTTTATAATAAAGTTAGGCTTTACTAATGAGCTTCATTTTAAAAAATTTAACTTTTTTATTATTAGATAAGTTATGTCACTCAAAGAAGTGATTCATGTCATGAATTAACATATCAAAGATCCAAGAATTATGATGACGGTCATGATATTTTTTAAGTGTAAATGATTAATCAAACACAATGTCACAAACAAAGACTCATAATGAACAAAGAAAATTATGTGCTAGATATCAATGATAAAAGTGATTGATATGAAAAAATAACATATAAAAATACAAGATGATTTATTTTTTGTTTTTTTAGGCACAAAAGTAAATTTATAACAACCTTAAATAATAAATGCAAAACTAAAAAATTAAAATTAAAGGTAAAGAAATTTATTAACCAAGACTTAAATTATCAAACTCAATAATGGAAGGATATTTTTGGAACACAACCTCTTGATATTTAATACCAATGAAGCAATGGTTTTTCAACTGGTATAATCTTCTTTTGCTATTGTTATTTTTTTACTTTGATTTTTTTTGTATGGTCATGATATTTTTTTTTAATCGTTATCCTGTTGATTTTTTTTGGCACTGAAATAAGTTCTTTAGCTTAAAATGCATTCTGCTTTTTTTTTTATTATTATTAAAATAAAGCTTTAGCTTTTGACCCACTATGCTTTCTTTTGATAAAAAAAAAAAAAAGAAAGCCATATTGATGCTGGATCTTCGGCTGGAATAGTCAGGACACCAACTGACAAAATATTGGCTTGCTTTAAACAAAGTCTTCGGCTGTAATGGATATATATATATATATATATACATATATATATATATATATATATATATATATTTTAAAAAAAAAAAAAAAACTCTTACTGACAAGATCGGATGGTGATTGGATCTGACTTTGAAAGGAAATTGGTGGTGGAGGCTGCTGGAATTTCAGGAAAGGAAATCTCGTGGCTTGTTTTTTTTAGAGAGAGGCTGTCGGGATGTGATATGGATGGCAGGTGAGGTGGTTGGTGTGGTTGAATCGTGGTTCTCAGCTAGTGGTAGATTTGGGCAGCAGACCTCTTTTTTTAAAAAAATCTATATTGATAAGAGTTTCCCATAAAATAATCTAGGCTTTACAAACTGTTATTGAGTTTTAGGACAGAGAAAGAAAGAAAAAACTATGCTCATAGAAGAAAAGACTGCGGAAGATTTTTAAAAAAAAAATAGGGGTTAAATTTTTTTTTTTATAAATTTTATTCAATTCATCAAAAACTTTATAAGATTTAGAAAAATAACATATAAATACTAAATCATAACTAGATCAATCAATTAAGTTTATAGACCACTAAATAAAATATCTAAAAATAATTAAATCAAATCCAATAAATATTCTTAAATAAAACCCAATAACATAAAAGGTGGATCCTATTATCATAAATCATACTATGAACTATATTTAATATCCCAATTATATACTAGTAGGGCTTTGAATAAATATGTTATGCAATTTGAAATACAACCATTTGGAATTGAATTTTGCGTTACATTTACATTTACAAGTTATTTGAAATTCTATGAATTGAATTTAATTAAAATGTTTTAATAAAAATTTATGTTTGGAATAATTTAGAGTGCCAAGAATTGAATTTTAAATGAAATTCAATCTCTAAATATATTATAAAAATAAATAACCTTTCTCATTTACTATACTAAAAAGAAAGAATTAATGTTAAAACTAGTTTATTTAAAATACTCATCCATCTATTTTTTTTAGATATTTTTAAGGAATAAAATAAAGGAGATGATGATAATATATGAAATAAAATGAATTAATTTTTTTAAACATAAAAATTTTATTTATTTATCAATCAATTGAATCCAAATCATTTAAATCGAAATTAGTTGTAAATAGCCAACTGCTGTTTATTTCTCCGGTTATACTTTTGAAGATTGATATGCATTTGACTAGACGTAGTTACAAGACTCGGTCTTTAATTAGTGATTAGCATTTTTATTTTTAAATATTTATTAATACATATTATATCTTTTCTCTTTTCTGTTTATAGTGGAAAGAAAATTAAAGCTAAAAAATGCATAACATCTGAACTTTTTTTTTTGAGTTACAGAAAAGTTTTGTTATTTTTTTTTTACGCGGATACCCTGGTTAGTACAACTCTATAGAAAATAGGATAGCCTAAAAATATTTTATAGGATAAAGCAGTAGAGGCTGGCACATGATCAAATGGTGACCAATCCATTGAAGCGCTACAAAGAAGGCTTGATGGAGGTAGTTTGGGGCTATTTGTTTAGTGTCTTACAAATATTTTTTAAAAAATTAATTTTGTTTTTATTTTTTTTCTTCAAATTAATAATATTTTTAAATTATTTTGATATACAATTTAGTAATATAAGTATCCGTAACTGTATATCCTGACAATTAAGATCTAGAAAGCCTTAACAGGGATTTTGGTTCACTTTAAGACACAAAGACAAAGCTCCACAAAAGCCTAATATCCAATTCAATCATGTATTTTATACAGGCAAGACATGGACTGATACAATTTTATACCTGCATTCAAAGCCTCCTTCAACTCCCAGGAAACTTGGTTGTTATGTCATAGCTACGATTAACCTCGCTTTACAGGCCTTTGAACATAGGATTTGTTGGGATCCTCAGTCTTGAGCTTAGGTGGTCGAGTCTCTCCCTTTTTCCCCTGCAAGCAGAGTTCAAAAGAAGATAAGTTTCAGGCCTGTTTTTATTGCTTGCTAAAAATAAAACAAGTAGAAATTGTTGCCCATCTAGGCTCAACAAAATCAGTATTTAATAGTCTCACCTTCTTTCCCGTCTTCATAAAATCTCTCCAGCTTGAAACCTGATGATCAATAACAACAACAATAATCAATGTGATGCCACATAATGATAAAAGGCTAAAAATCTCTATAACTGGTAGAGCAAACATTTTTCAATACATACCATTCTGCTTTTGAGGGGTAAGAAGTAGAAGAAATACGAAACATGAAATTTTCAAAAGATAAGAAGAAAGGATGGAGATGATGATGCACGAGTCATAGCTAAACAGGTGAGATTTCCATCTCACGTTTGAACTGTAGCTCATAATCTCATGATCTAATATAAATTAATTACTGACACCTATTTTTGCCTCATCCATATCTACACTAACACAGGCATATGCTTTCATGCAGTGCATGCATGAGTGTGCATCTATGTAAATTATTTAAGCAAAGGAATTTAATGCCCACCCTATAAGGGGTGTTCAGAAGGAAGGAAATGGTGGTTGGTGTGGACAACAGTGATAATTTTGTGAAAACGAGAAGAATGATCAGGCATGGACTTGTGAGGAAAAGAGTGGCAAGAGAGGATGGTGACACAATGGTGGGTTTTCTTTTCCTAGTAACCAAATCAGCAAGGTGATGATGGAGCGGGTCCATCCTGGTGGAATAAGTCGAAGTTGCATAACATTATCTAATTTTGTACATGTTGCTGATGTAGCTGAATACACCAGCACTGATACTATAAAATAATGGCAGCATAAGCAAAACTTTAATTGACATTCAGTTAAGGTCTAGGGGAAAAAAAACTCAAATCAGGGATAACAAATAGAAAAGTTACAGCACAAGTTCAAATCAGATGCTCTAAAACCAAATTTTAAGATGGCCACTAGTTTTCAATTCCTAATCATACCTAAGAGAGGAAAAAGAAATAAAGAATAGTTTTTTGTTCGTACAAAATGCCTGAACAAGAATCTTCAAAATCAGAACAGTGAAGGCCCATGAAAAACAAGCCTTTTCCCTTTTAACCTAGTAGAAACTGAACCAAATTTATAGACAAAACAGCATTTGCCTCCTAAGAAAGCATATCTAGGCCTATAACTTTCTCCATTCAATAGGCCTAACCTGCTTTCCAAGATAGAGTTAGAAATATGAAATCAAATTTACCGTGCAACAAGATATTTCAAGTTATGCACTCATTGAATGCTATTACTCAGAGAATTTAGATCTATCAGATACTGGAACCCTTAGATATAATTGGACAACCGAACAACAAAACACATATTCGAGGAAGAAACAGTTTAAACTCGTAAGTTTTTTAAATGTCATCAAAAGGAATTAGATTTTGAAACAAATGCAGAAACAAACCCTCTTTTCTCTTGTTCCTTCCCACTGCTCCTCATGCTCACGCTTTCTTTTCCACGTCTCCTTCTGTTCTTCTTCATCCTTCTTCAATCTACCTTCCTCTTCTGATATCTAATAACAAAAGAAAGAGGATCATGAAAGCGTGTGACTTTAAACAAGAACACTTGCAGGAAAAGAGAAAATAACAGATCTTCCAGCATACCCTCATCTGCATTTTCCTCCTCCGCCATTCTTGATCAGTTAAAATTTCTCGAACCTTCAATTTGAGCTCCTGCTGGAACTCTTCCGACCATTCATATTGTTGATCATATTTTCCCTGTTCACATAAAAGAGGGATAAAAGTCAAGATTTCAACATACAACCCTTAAATTAAAAGGAGAAAAAAGAGGCTCAGTTCCATAGATGACAAATTGTGGTTGAAGAACTGCTGGTGCAGTAACTACTTTCTTTTAAAAAAACAAGAACAATCCCTTCAAAGATACCAGGAACTCCAAACAAACATGGCAAGATTATTAGGTGTATTGGAAAGTAAAAGATGCTAACTCAATATTAATGAAGCTATCAGATAGAAATCTTCCCCTTCAATATATCCGCAAGACTTTTAACAGATGTATATTTGAGAAAATAAAAATTTACCAACTCAATTTAACTCTGAAATGGCAATAAACAAAGAAGGTAAAAGAAACAAAAAGTTTTATAGATGGAAAGGGAGTAAAGTGGTGAGAAGGAAACATGACAATATGGTAAGATGAGAATCAACACGCAAACAAATCCCAGCATCGCAAATTACCTTTTGATTGTCGAAACATGAAAGTAGTAATGTGAAAAACTATTGTCAATTCTCATTTATGAAGGTCAGGCAACAACTGTTTATTCCACAACTATTGTTCTACCTTGGCAACAAGGTTTAGCAACAATGCATGCGACTGATAGCACTTTTTTTGTAGCAATTAATTTAAGGTAAATACTTTTTATAGCAAAGTACCAGCGCTATCCAAAAATTTCTGGCTTTGATTAATAACTCAAAACTTCAACTGCTAAGTAAAACTTGATAGAAGCCTCTCTTTTAAGTATTTGACAACCAGAGGGTTTTGATAAGTTTTTGGAAAGTTAAAAGTGACTGTAGTTTTACCAAATTTTCTCCGAGAGGAGGCATTCAACAAGTAATTACCCATTTGCTCGAAACCTATAGTATCCAACTTAAAAGATAGTTCATTTTTAAAACTCCAATTTGTGCATCCAGAATGATCTATAGGCACAAATACAAAATGCAATCAAGGGAAAAAATATAATTAAAACTCGCAGACCTCATCAACCAATGACTTTATTTTGGAGGCTGTATCTTTCTTCAACCGCTTCTTCCTCTTTGCTCGAAGTTCTTCTGCAAATTCACATTACTTTATCTATAACCACAAAAGAAAAAGAAAAAGAACATGAAACAAAGTGAACAGAAATGCTCCCATTCAACATGCAGAGGACAACAAAGAGCACAGCCACATTTTTTAATATTTCAGTATAAACCCCTTCAAATGTTGCTACAGCAGCAATACTCACATAGAAAATGCAAACACATCTTAATTATGGCCCAAATATACCTGCCACATAGATGGAAGGTACATACAGGATATATGTTCCAGCAATGAAGAAAGGGGAAAGGAAAATAAACAAGATGCATAAACAAACATGAAACCACCCAACAAAATTTCCCTTCTGTTTTCAAGAAAAATTGTTTACAGTCCATTAAAAAACAAGGGAGAAAGTAAATTATAAAACCTTTAGCACTAACCTTTAGCTGCATTAACCTGGGTAAGAACATAATCTCTTTCTTGTTCATCAAGTAAGAGTTTCTGGGCTTTTGCTAATGCTGCTCACAATTTCACAATGCCATGTGAGTGAATCATTAAAGAATACTTCAAGAAGGAAACAAGTACATAGTTATGTATCTTTACATAATGCATGTTTATGATTGCTATTCCTTACCCATTCACAATTCACTCGATATAAAAATTTCTAATGAAAAAGTCATCAGGAAACAATTATAAAAAATCACAACCAACCATAAAATACACAACATATTGAAATGAGTCTCCTTAAAGATTAGAGTTAAGGCTAGCACAACATAAACAAAGTCTAAAACCCACAACCACACCAGTCAGGTCATTCTTCAAATTTCTGACTCTGTTTTAAAACCCTAAACATCACTTTTAATCCTTCAGAGTCCTCCTGCAGAGGTTCCCAGCACCTCTCTGCTTTCTGCCACTGTAACTCTTGCATCACTGTGCCTAAATGACAGAAGAATATTGTTGTGGAGGACCACAAGCATTGTAATCTAATCTGAATAGAATACGTTCTTAAATAATGAATAATTTTGACCTTTGTGAAGAAAAGAGCTTGTCAATTATCAGTTGTTGTGCATACAGCTTCCAAGAGCTTTACCAAGCTAGTGTTCATAGAGTAACAAAATTATCTGGATGCCTAATCCAACATTGTCCTGCCCGTCTTTCAACCACGACACCAAGACAACATCAAATTACCATCAACATGCCATCATTTAATGATTCTCCTTTACTTCAAACACAGAAAATTATAAAACTTACAACTTCAAGTAATTTATCTACACTTCACATCAGAAAATAACAGTTACGGTTGCACTAACCAGGTTTTCTCAAAATGTATAGTTCTACAAAGGCTGACATTTTTGGGTGTGATAGGTTGGGTGAACTCTGGTT
>Ga0325411_1009716_pt1 | contig 10230 bp, 5 predicted proteins | sample PopdelMetagenome_13_FD_206181 | JGI IMG/M metagenome (GOLD analysis project Ga0325411, IMG submission 206181) | Populus deltoides microbial communities from Bellville, Georgia, United States - Xylem-PdIQD-R4 | ecosystem: Host-associated > Plants > Phyllosphere > Stem > Wood/Secondary xylem...
TCATTACTATTACAATTCCAAATATATCTTTATACATTACAACAAAATCTTTTATTTTATAGAATTTTAGTCTCAATTTAGGTTATGATAAGAGATTTTTTTTAATTATAAAGATAAAAAAAATAAATTATGTTGTTTTTTTTTGTTGATTTTATGATATAATATAAATGAGATTATATTGATTAATTTGAAATTTTTTTTTGTTAACTAAGGATATTTTATATAATTTTCAAAACAATTGATGTAAAATGTAAAAAAATTACCTCTAACAGTAATTGAAAAAAGAGAGTAAAAAAGATAAATATATAAATAAAGGAATAAGAGAAGCAATAACAAGACAAGTTAGTTTTCTCATTATTTAACATTCATTTTAACACCGTTGTGATTCTCTCTTTGTTTCTCTCTTTCCGTTGTTCTCTTCTCCTCAGATCCATACAACAACCGTTTCTCTCTTTCTCACAGATTTCCTCTAAAAATTTATTTCACCAATTGAGGTGGTTCTTGTTTCAAAGTTTAAGCTTTTTGAGTTTTTGGTGGTGGGTTTTGAGAGAGAGTGAAGAATTTGAAGTGGGGGTGTTGATGGTTGTTGAAAAGAAGATAACTTTGAAGCAGAGAGTGAGAAGGAAATAGATTTGGTGGGGGTTGTTGGGCAAATGCAGTTGTTTTTTTTATAATTATTATCTTAAAGGAGAAATAAAAATAAAGCCTTTGTTTTTGTTTAAAACAATAGATAAAAAGAGAACAAGTTGTTTTCTTGTTTGTGTTTATTGTTTTGTGGTGGGTTTTGAAAATCTAGAAGACTCAACAGGATCATCCAAAGAAGGTTAGTTTCCCTTTCTCTCTCTGTTTTTTTTCTCCTATTAATCTTGATTTTTCTGTTGAAAAAGTTTGAATTCTCTTGTTTTGAAGAATTTGGGATCTGGGTTCTTTGATTCAATTTGGGTAAATTTGGATTTTGGCTAAAGTTTTTTATTCTTAATTGTATGGTATTTTTTCTTCCGGGGGAATAGAAACTAAAAGAAAAGAAGTTGAATGGATTTTTATCAAATTCAACCACCCAATTGATCAAAAAAGAATTTTTAGGATTTTGCGGCTTTCTTTAACTTAAGGGAAGATGAAAAATTTGATTTTCGATGGTGTTCTGTTTAGTTTTTGTTGAGGTGGAAAATTATCCTTTTGAATTAGGATCTGGGTTATTGATGTTGTCTTTTCGGGTGGGGAGAAAGTGTAGGATAATGGATGAAGTTTTGTAATTTGAGAAAATTGGGCTTAATCAGATTAGTAAGTAAATATGTGAAGTTTGGGGTTATTTATGCTTAATTTGCATTAAGTTCATGGTCAATTGGTTTGGTTTTGAAATGTGGTTGGATTCTACTTCTAGTTAACTTGTAAATTAATTCTTTGGTTTGGTTGCTGATTTATTTTAAAATTTGAAAACTTAAGCTAATTATTTGTACTTTTATGCTCTTGATAAGTTATAACTAGAATTTTAATACTTTTGTTACTTGTATGAAAAAATATGATCTGTTTTTAGCTTTTGGTTGCTTTGTGATCATGAAGTGGTTACAGTTTTGTCTGTCGCAATGCTTATTGGAACAAATGCAAGCTGAAATTCCCCATTTCTGAACTGCTAAACTATGAATAACCTAATTGATTGGTTTGGGTTTGATGCTTGAAAATTTTGTTCCTGGTCCTAATTAGTCAGATAAATGGTTCTGATTCTCACTGATGTTGCTTCCCTCCAGAAAATAAAGGTGTTTTACTTGATATTTTTGTGTGCTGTATTGCAATTGCTAGACACTATTCTAGTCCATTAGATTCTGAATTTGATTCTTCACTAATGCATATTGTGAGCCGTGACCAATTGCAACCTGATGCCTTTCCCTAAAGTTGATGGTGCACAATTTCTCCGCTATTCATCCTTCGGTTCTTTTTTCTAATGTTTTTCATGTGTATTGATTTGTGAGAGATTTCACTATCTCATTCTTCAAGCAGTTTTTTCAGTGTAATGATGATCTTTTGGCATACAATCAAGTTCGAGATTAGTTCACTCCTAGCATGATCGTTCAATAAAATTATTGGTTTATATGTGTCCAGTGTTGGCCCCCCCCTGGAACACTAGTATGTCTTGTTTGCTTTGGAATATACAACTTATTTCCGTTTGCTTGTTGAACTGTCTGGATCTTATTTTTGGTTATGCATGCATCTGTATATAATTCCCAATATATGCTCTATGTATGCTATCATTTTAACAGAGGCTTCATCTGCTTGTCTTTTTTATCCAGAGGCTCTTGGATTTGTGTTTATGTTTTCTATTTTTTTTTATTAATTTGTTTCTAGATGCTTTTTATCTAGGCAATCCCTGCAGCAAAATCATTGCATGCTTGAATCTGAAATTTTTTTCTTGTTTCAGGACTTAAAAGAGATGGAATTTTTCACTGAGTATGGGGATGCCAATAGATACAAGATTCTAGAAGTTATTGGAAAGGGAAGCTATGGAGTTGTTTGTGCTGCAATTGACACTCATACTGGAGAGAAAGTGGCAATAAAGAAAATCAATAATGTTTTTGAGCATATTTCTGATGCTTTTCGAATCTTGAGAGAAGTAAAGTTACTTAGGCTTTTACGGCATCCTGATATCGTTGAGATTAAGAGAATCATGCTGCCACCCTCAAAGAGAGATTTCAAAGACATATTTGTTGTTTTTGAGCTTATGGAATCTGATCTTCACCAAGTCATCAAAGCTAATGATGACTTGACAAGGGAACACCATCAGTTCTTTCTTTATCAGATGTTACGTGCACTGAAATATATGCATACAGGTGACTGTTTCTTTCTTACCTGCTCTGTCAAAGGCCGCTTTTGGGTCAAAATTTTCCGTCTCTAATCCTTGAAAACAGATATATGCTTGGTCATTATCTTGTGTAACAGTGTAAATGCAGCTTAAATTGTAATGCTTTTGATCTACCTCTTTTCTGAACTAAAGTTGTTTGGCTGCAGCAAATATGTACCACAGAGATCTTAAACCAAAGAATATTTTGGCAAATGCAAATTGCAAACTTAAAGTATGTGACTTTGGGCTGGCAAGAGTAGCATTTAGTGATACACCAACCACTGTTTTCTGGACGGTATGTATTCCAGCATTTTATAACCAGTATCAGTTGGCAACATCTCTCAGTTAAGAAGTTTTCATTAATAAATGCATCTTGCAGGACTATGTTGCTACAAGATGGTATAGAGCTCCAGAGCTGTGTGGATCTTTCTTTTCAAAGGTATGGCTTTTATTTACCATGTGTGGCCATTCTTTTCCAGAGCTAACCTGGTTGGAGCGTGATATAGGCTACAGTGGACTAACATTTTGGTATAGGTCGACATGTAATTTACTGGTGCTTGATTCCTAAATTTCTTAAAAGTGTTGCTTTATAGTGGTACATTATTTTTGTTAAAACTATGGTTATTTCTTTTGTTGAATAATGCTATAGTTATTATGTCATTGTTCAGCATATTTAATATCATTTTGGTATTTCCTTGTTTTACAATAAGCTTTTGTTGGATATGAAGCAACAGAAAATATAGTACAATTGGTTGTCCTTGCATCATTGAAGCAAAATGCTTACTTCTCCATAAAATGATTGAGTGCTTTATAGTTAGCAGTAATGCCTAGATTAAAATAATTGTTGTTCAGGGAGGACTATGAACTCTCCTGGAAGTTGAAATATCTGTCAATTCAGGTAACTGTGTCAGGTTATGTCTGTTTCTCTGGAGTGGTTTAATTGCAGTGTAAAGCTCTATAATTCTACTGCTTATTTTTGTGTTTCTACTTGGGGTGCAGTATACACGAGCAATTGATATTTGGAGCATTGGCTGCATCTTTGCTGAGGTATTGACAGGGAAGCCACTGTTTCCGGGTAAAAGCGTTGTTCATCAATTAGATTTGATCACTGATCTTCTTGGGACTCCTTCATTAGAAACCATTTCTAGAGTATGACTCTCTCGCTCACCCCCCCGGTTGGTCACAGCAATTCCTTTTCAAGTTATTGGTCATAATTTGTATTGGATTAAAATGCAGGTACGAAATGACAAGGCAAGAAAATACTTGACAGAAATGAGGAAAAAACAGCCTGTGCCATTTGCACAGAAATTTCCAAATGCAGATCCTTCGGCACACAGGTTACTGCAAAAGCTACTAGCATTCGATCAAAAAGATCGACCAACTGCTGAAGAGGTGTGCTTTGTTGCATTTGCTCGCCTTAAGAATGGTGTCATGGCATTCAATTCTTGTTGATGTATGAATGGAGCTGCTTTTCCTGCTGCTCCTTATCTTTATTTCATTGCTGAATTGATTGATGCAAGTTTTGTATAATAGGCATTAGCTGACCCTTACTTTAAGGGCCTAGCCAAAGTTGAGAGGGAACCTTCCTGTCAGCCAATCACGAAGTTGGAGTTTGAGTTTGAAAGGCGAAGGGTAACAAAGGAAGATGTTCGGGAACTGCTATACCGGGAAATACTGGAATACCATCCACAGCTGCTAAAAGACTACATGAATGGAAATGAAAGCACTAATTTTCTCTATCCTAGGTACTAATTTCTTCCTCCCTCCAGCTCACCTTTCCCTTTTCTGAGTAGCAGCAATTGCCTTTCCTTTTCCTTTCTATGTTTAAAGTAAATATAATTTGAAATGCAGTGCCATAGGTCATTTTAGAAAGCAGTTTGCATATCTCGAGGAAAACAGTGGTAGAAGTGCACCAGTGATACCTCTAGAGAGGAAGCATGTCTCCCTTCCACGGTATGACTTGCAATTACTTGTTCCTTTGTCCTCTAAATCATTGATGATAAAATGGTTTATAGGACTTACTTGTTTTGAGGGTTATAGAGTATTGTTTAATCTGGAATTCTTGTGTTCTTCCACTGTAAATATGTTGTCTGCATTCTTTCCTTTTAACCTTTCCTTTTGTTCACAGGTCTACTGTTCACTCAAACACAATCCCTCGTAATATGCAATCAAATTCAACCTCATTTAACAACAGGCAAGTTACAGAAGATGCTTCTAAAAATTTAAGAGTACAGGATACAAGTTTTGAAAATCCAGCAAAGGTCGCAAGGCCCCCACCTCGAATGCCATCAGGTATAACTTATGCTTATTTTGCTTGCTTTCTGTAAAGAGACATTTCCCCCCTAAATCTAGCCTATTGGGAAAACTTTTGTATTCGACCTTCAAGCCTCTGCAAGTTCTCTCTCTGTCAGTAAGATGTTGGAGGGCTTCATCTTTCAGCAGTTACTGTTAAGGATAGACTTTACTAAATAACTATATCAATATATATGGATCGCTTGAATGTTCAAGCTGCATGGAGTTGTCGAGTCATCATCATACCATAGTGACTTATGGCAGAGCTAGTTAACTTTTTTGTCCTTGCGTCTAATTTAGTTCCTATCCTGGATTTATGCCGTTTCCAAACTGCAAAAATCTAATTTTCTTTTGAAGCTCGGAAGCAAGAACTAGTTTCTGAATTGTTCTTATGAACTCTTTTACCAGATGTCTTTCGGACCTTTTATTGTGCTTCCTGGGAATTTTGGTTTCCCCAAGCTAGATTCCGTTTAGCAGACTAAACATCTAATTTTTGTTTTGTTTTGTTGTACAGCAAAGCCAGGGAGAGTTGTGGGATCAGTTGTACCGTATGAGAATGGCAGAAATGTCAAAGATCTCTATGATACAAGGATGTTTTGCAGAAATGCTGTTCGTCCTCCCCAAACCAGCTCCCCACACTGCTTCTTGAGGACTAACACATTGATACAAGAGAAGTCTATCTCGGAGACTGGAAAAGATTCACAAACCAAACAGCAACCTCCTAAATGTAATGTGGCGGCCAAGCCATCCTCTGGGATGGCCATGGACGTGAACACCAACCCATATTACCAACCACAATCTAGGGTGGAGCAGTTAAATGAAAGAATTGCCATGGATGCAAAACTGCTCCAGGCACAATCCCAGTTTGGTCCGGTTGGTCCTGCTGCTGTAGCTGCTCATAGGAACGTAGGCACTGTTCATTATGGATTAACATAGTCAGTCATATTTGAGATAAATCCTTTCCACCCTCGCGCCGATAAGACAAGTATCAAGATTATGCATTGGATTTAGGTCTAGACTCGAGGTGCGGTAGCTGGTCTTCTTTCTAGAATGATAGGTTTCAAGGGTGTAGTCAACTTCTTGTATATTCATGCTGTGTAATTAGATATCTAATGTAATTCAATTCGTTGATCAGAATAAAAAAATTCCACTAAGCATTTCAAGGAACTTGTGTTTTAGTGGAGTACTGTAGTCTCAAATCACTATTGTCGTTTAAGCAACAAAAGGGGAAATGATGCCTGAGCGGTTAGAAGAGAGCTGTACTTCTTATTAACCAGGTTTTATTTAGCAGACAGGTTTGAGCAGCTCTGTGCCTGCTAACAAGGACAAAACTAAAAGGAGAAACAGGCACAAAACGTTCGAGGAATTTCATGAATCATAGCTATAAAATTTTTACTTGGCCTTTTGCTATCTGACAATCGTTCTTAATTTTGGAGCAACAGTGTTAAAGTCACTGACGATCCTCTCTGCCACTTGATCTTAGCTGATGTATACTCCAGTTGCCAAGTCAATTGATGGTCAGTTTCTCTTCAAAGGTTTAGTGCCAGGATCCTGCATTGCAACAATGAATCGAATAAAATAGTAAGAAGCAATTCCTAATAACATATTGGCATCCTCGTCTGACAGCAAACTTCGAAGAAAGGAAGGGAGTATACCTGGTAAAAAATTACAGTGTCAACGTCAAGTTTCCCAAGTTCTTGGATCCCTTATCCAACCACCTCCCTTCTTTGTAGAGTACCCGTATTCCCCCCAAACAGGATGAGGAAGAATTTGCAGCATCTCCTGTGCTTGAGGGTTGCTATATGGATCACTTAGAATATGTGGCTCTTCAAGGTGCTCAGCAGTGTCCGGAGCACACCAGAGGTGGTAAGCATTACGAGACTAGTTCTCCTTATCGGTCATGTGGATTTTGACTCCATTTGAAAAGGAGTGATAAGGTGGACACTACTTTAAATTTTCTGGCTGGCACCAAGATTTTGTTTCAGGATTTACGATCATCTTTCTGTATCATGCAACGTCTGTGATCACATCCCCATCACAAGGTTTTCCTTTGTTTTTTCAACATCCTCCCATGTCCTTCAGGTAGAACTGGCTATTTGGACCGCCTCCTTGCTTTATTTCTAGCCTGAACTTCACTTCGAAAACGGGTGATTTTGGAGCCCGAGGGATATTGATAATGTGCATGAAATTAAGGTACTTTTTCATAAGACCATGAGTCTTAGAATCATACTAGTTATGGTGCCAAGTGGACGCTTTCAAAAAGTGCTGGAGGCCGCAACAAAAAGGCAGGAATCACAGGAGCATAACTAATTAACTTGCGACCTCGTAAAAGTTTGCAAGAATAGATCGAAAGCTAGTCCTCCTGCATGGAAAGGGAATGTAAGCTTGCGGCCTTTAAAATAAATCAGTGGACGACGATATTAGAAGGGAAAAGAACATGGCGAATGAATAAGAAGCTGGAATTAATTAATTACGCATGGCAGGAAAGTTTTATGTGCCGATAGAATTAAAATAATCAGAGGAGCAATCAAGCTTCGCTAAAAACAGCACAGTTCAGGATATCTTGGCTTGATGGCACGATGGGGGTGTGCTGGATCAAAGTTAACAACAATCAAAGTCATGTTCAATGCATATGAGATTGCCAGGGCCCAGATAGTGGCTTGTTGCAATCTGTGCAGCTTTCCCACCACCATCCTTTGTAAATATCGTAGTCTGTAATGGAAGCTTGACGTGTGAATCCTCTGCATGTCTCAGTCCAAAGACAAAATAATTCTTAGCTAATGGGCAAGCCAACATTCAAGAGAAAGTAAACGTGTGTTCTGTTGTCAACGAAAAAGGAACTCCTGAGAAACAAAACATAAGCCTTATGTTCGAATGGGTCCATGCAAAGGATCTCTTTGATTTTATAACTATAACTAATGTAGCAAACCTCGAAACTCAGTGACTCGAAAGCCCATGAATGTAGCAGCGATGATTGGAGGATCTTGTATGCTTAAAACAGCCTCATCAAAACTTACTTAAAGTTATTATTGTTAAAATGACTCATAAGATATGATATAATTTTATAAGTTAATATATAAAATCAGATTACAAACTTGAAAATTAATAAAATTAGATTTAACTGGTGTAAAAATTTACGAGTTTATAGAAGAACATTCAAGTAATTCCAAGTTAACTCTCATTTCTCAACGTAGCCTACACTTGCAAATTACAGGCCGACACTTCCACTCAAAACACCTTTATTTTTCTTTCACTTCGTTCGACTCTGATCGTCTCCTCTCCTTCCTCTGTTTTGACATCAATCAGGTTAGTGTTTCTTAAACTGAAGTTCGATTGTTAGATAATGATTTCAATGCATTTAGAATCTCTGCTTCAGTGGTGGTCCTGTCAACCGCACTTGTAGCTTCATCACATATCCCAAGGAAATCAAATGAGACAGAGTTCATTAGGCATAGGTGACTTATGGAAAAAAAGAGATGATATTTCATCTACTTATGTCTGCAGTGTTGTTCATGAATATCCATAAACGTATTCATTCAAAAACAGATATTTTGGATGCATTCGACAGTGGATAATGGTGACAAAATAGCACTTATGTGGGTTTGAGATTCAACTTGATGAACATGTTGCTTTATTCTTTCTAAGCAAAACTCTTTTCATTCTATTTCCATGCAAATATCAAATATCCCAATCCTTGATCATTCTGTTAATAGTTTGGACTTGGTTTTGTTTCAAAGCCGACTCAAGCGTAGGTGAAGCCACTCAGAATTTTTTATTACTCGCGTAGATTTGCAAATACACCGTAAAGAAATCTATTTATAGTTTAGTAATTTAAAACACAGAAACAAATCAACTCTTAATATTACTGGCATTGGCGAGAGGAAACCTGAGTGTTTTCTATCTTGTATGAAAATAGTTGTCTAAATTTTTTTGATATTGGTGCATTAAAATGACCTGAAAATATTAAAAAATTATTAATTTAAAGAAAAAAAAAATTAAATTTTTTTTAAAATATTTTTAAAATATAAAAACAAACAAAATCTAGTCAATATCTTTATGGAATCCCATGCGAGGAATATTTGCTGGAGCGTGCAAAACTTACCATATAACAATGTTTAATTTCATAATAATCCATCATTGTCTATACATGGTGATTGTGGTTGTCGAAAATAATTTGATGAAGTTTAATTTTAACATAAGATTATGTCCATAGCTTGTCACACTAATTGTTAACATCACTTTACAAGATAATTTAATTAATATTTATCATATTAAAAATCAGAATGACACGTCTTTGAAAGATTATGATAAACATCCCAAGGTTTGTTTGTAATTGCAATTTCCCTTTCACATGTAAAGAACTACAATTTACATACCGATTCAAAGTCAATTTTTTATATTTAGATAAAAAAAGATGAAAATAACCCAAATCTCCCTTTCTTCTCCTGCCAACATAAATCAAATTTGGCTCAATTCCCAAATCAAAACGCATTGACAAATACAAAAAGCCATCAATTTTCTATATATAAAGAAGATCAGTCGAAGAGCTAATGTGCATTGTGGGTGAAAGGTAACAGTTGGTTGGCTTCATAGGTTGATGATGGTGGTGTCCGTTGGTGGACAAGAAGGGGTGATGATGTTAGAGATCTAAATATATATTATGCCATAGTTTATCTTAGCCCACTCCCCCTTAAATTATTCTAGATTACTTTTCTTGCGCGGATGGTTGTGGTGGTGGGAGAGAAAGACAATGGTGATTGTACCCCCCTTTTTTTTTTAATTTTTTTTGGATAAAGACATTTTGAATATTAAATCAATTATAATGTAAACTTATACTATTTTAGTGCTCTTTTTTTTTTTTTTACTAAGTTTGCACGTTATTGATTCTGTATTTGAAGTTTTATTAACTATTTTAATATATAAAGTATGATTTTTTAATTAAATAGAGAAGGGAAAATGCAATCACAAACAAACAATCCCTAGGATGATTATTATAATTTTTCCTATCTTTAAACATTACAAATGTCTTCATGAGATATATTAGTGGAATATCAAGAATACATCTCAAAAAACATATATTGTTTAATTGTATAAATCAACACCTT
>Ga0325411_1009717_pt1 | contig 10228 bp, 1 predicted proteins | sample PopdelMetagenome_13_FD_206181 | JGI IMG/M metagenome (GOLD analysis project Ga0325411, IMG submission 206181) | Populus deltoides microbial communities from Bellville, Georgia, United States - Xylem-PdIQD-R4 | ecosystem: Host-associated > Plants > Phyllosphere > Stem > Wood/Secondary xylem...
AAAGTGATGAAAAACAATATCTTTCTCTGTACTGGAACAGAATCTATCTTGGTATTCTGTTCTTTCTTGCCATCGCCTTCTTTCTTTCTTTCTTTCTTTCAAGTGTGTGTAGACTCGTTTGAAAAGAGAGGACTCGATCTAGTCATTACTTGATCGGACTTTTAATGATTTCTTTCTTCTTTTGGAATTTTCATTCCTAAAATATTGCTATTATTTTCTTCTTTTTGGAACACTTGATCAGAATTGATGTGTGCCTGCGTCTAACAGATGTTTGTTCTCACTGGATTTAATTCGTGTTTTGTATTGTATTGTGCAAGTGCTTTTTAAAAGGTTTTTTTTTTTTGTTAAAAATAAATCAAAATTATCTATTTTACATTTATTTTTATTATATATTTTTTTAATAAAAACATCAAAATTATTGAAAAATACTAAAAACAAATTAATTAATTTGATATTTTTTTCAAATAAATTAAACTAAATTTTCAAACTAAAAATTAAGCTGTAATCTCATATTAAAATATTATAAATTTTTTAAGTAGTTTATATAGTGATGTTTTGAAGATTAAAAATTAAATTTGTAAGATATTCAGTTTCTTAAATAAAAAAAGACCTGAGTAATGTGGGTTTAATTTGAATTAAAAATATAAGTGTGCACTCGACTTGAACTTGGATTAATTAGTCCGCCTATGTTCATTAATCTATTCAAAAATCTATCCGTTTTAATACATTATCCTAACAATTTTGGTCTTTATTTTAAACATTTAAACGCTTTTTTGAATTATTTTTTAAAACTTTTAAATATTAGAGTAATTTTTGAGACACGAGAAATTAAAGATATACTCTTCTCTCTTGACCTATTGTCTTCTTGTTCGACCTTTTAGGTTCTTCTGTGGTCGAGAAAATCGTGTGAGTTTTCTTGTTTGTAGGCTTAAATTGGAAGTGCATTCGCTTGAGATATTGTTAATTTTAGTGTTGATTGTAATTGTATTTCCAATAAAGTTTCATGAAAAAAAATTAAAAGTATTTGTATAAAATTATTTTTTTAATATTTTTGGATCATTTTAATATCCTGATATAAAAAATAATTTTAAAAAGCAATCACTACTATAATTTAAAGAAAGCTACTTGTGCCGAGATTATTTAAGCTAATTTACAGGTAATTTAGCCTTATGAATGAATAGTAGTCTTTGACAATAATGTAATTTATTTTCTTGTTTTTCATCCAAAGATATGAAAATAAATACTTTATATATACACTTATTTTAACTGATATATTTATATATTGTTCTCTTGATTGTATTGATTACCCTAAACATATTTTCCACCAACTAGAAATCATGGGATGAGCATCATGATTTCTGAGCATGTCTGTCTGATTTGCAAGTTGCTTGTACCTTCTGATCTACAACTCCAAACAGAGACCTGATGCATGCTTCTTCTGTCCAAGGTTTACTCGCAGCTTTTTTATGAGGAAAATAAAGAAGTAGAAATGAACAAAGGAGAAGCATTTACGTGATAATAATACCACTTAACAAAAGGACAAATAAAAGGAACACTAGATTAAAGGTAGGGTTTGGCAGCAGTGTAGAGGGTGAACCTTCATCGACAGGTTAGCTTGGCCATATCCCGCCAAACCCAGCCATGCCTGCTCCTCAAGGAGGCCCATTTTGGCAACGGGTTCAGCAAGCTGTGAGCCTTATCAGGTCTATAAGATTCTAACTTAGCCATGGCTGCCATCGGCCACACTGCCCTGCGTTGTCTGTCCAGCAACAAGGGTTCAATTCTGGCCTTCATGCTGGGGACCCCAGACTGATCCCGTCAAGTCTATAGAAAAAGCCAGTCAGTGTCGCTGATGGAATACTGTGCCTCTATAATTGTTTTCTGCTGGAGAAAGGCCCTACTGAAGATTGTCAAATCTTCTTCACAGAACAACTTGTACTGAAACGTGTGAATATGTCACTGTACATACTTAGATCCCCGGCTTTAACATTTCTCATCAATTTTTTAATAATACTAGATGGATTGATAACACCTACAGTGTCACGGACGGTGGAAATAATGGAGCTAGCCCTGTTTAAGTGCTCTTTCCTGTTTTAGCTAATAAGTTCATGCAATTGTATGACTTTAGCTTAAACTAAGTTTATGATTTGTATTGGGATAGTTTTTATAATAAACTAGATTTATAAAAAGTTATAAATTATTGTAAATCCTGGAATAAATTAAAAATAATTAAAATTATGATATAATAAAATAAAATAAGAAAAAGAAAAGAAAACGAGTTAAAAAGATAAAAGAGGGTTTTATGGCCGAAAATATAAACTTTTCCAGTAACAAAACTAGTCTTGCTGTTTTGAGAAATGACTAGACCAATTTAGTGAATCGGCCGGTTCGTTTCTAAAAACGATCAGACCGTTTTGGCTATTATTTTCTTAAAACTAATAGGGTTCAGCCAAAAAATAAATATAATATTTCATTTCTTCTTCCTTCCTCTCACCTTGAAGGATTAGAAAATGATTTTTATCTTTTGAAAGAACTGTTGATTGTATGGATTGTATTTTGATGATGTGAGGATTCAAGTTCTTTGATTACCGGCACCATGTGTATTAAATATACATATATATATAAAAAAATTACTATTGTTTTGGGCCTAGAAAGCCGGGTCGTTACATTTTAGGAGTAAAAAGAAAGGATTTTAAGAAAGAAAAATACTTGCACACTAAAAGTCAAAGTGAGAAAAGATTTAATTAGAGAAAGAAAACAAAGGAAAAGGGAAGAAAAAAGAAACTTAGAAAAAATCTTGAGAGGTCAACCTTTGAAATACCTTTGGCGACCATGTAAGCCGTTTAAAATCTATTTGTATTAATTAGAACAAGAATGTAGTGATCAAAGCAAAATTGATCAAAGAATGGAATTAGGGTTCGCATATAAATTTAGGAAAAAGATAAATTTCTTGAAAATTGAGTTTCTAAAACCCTTGTAGGTTGTTATAGGGGTAAAATAATGATGAAATAACAAAAACAATTAAATAGATAAGGAAACCCTAGGAGCCGACCATTTAGGAGTGAAAAGGAAAAATTTTTTGTTGATGATAATATCCATTAATTGTGTAATAAGTGTGTGTATGAACATGTGAATAATAATTTTTTATTGAGTTGAATTAATGAGATAGTGAAAAAATTGGAAAAAAAATGGTTGAACTTAAAATGATGAAATCGCATAATTATTAGAGAGATTGTAAATTGTATTGAAATTTTGACAACTAATCATGTTGATAATAGTTTTCGATGAATGGTTCTATTTTGATAAGATAAACAAGAATTTTTTTATATATGTTTTAGGAGTTGAACTCCTTTAAGAAAATTGTTGAATTTTAAGTAAGTTTTTGTGGTATTTATGCCTGTAATGACTTAAAATAATGAATGGTTCCATTCATGTTTCTTGATTTAACTCAATTAGAAAATTTAGTTTCCAACAAATCAAATGTTAGAGCATGAAATAAAAAAAAATAATATGAAAAAATATAGTTAAAATAATAAGAATTAAATTGACAAGAATAAATATTAAAATGCACTCCCAATTACTTATTGTAATTCACGGTAAATACACTCAGGTTGAAACTTGGGCGTCATAGTGTTTTTTCCAAAAATAAGATGTATCTTCAATGATTTAAAGATTGGTGTGATCTAGCCCCATTAGTTTTAAATCATGAACAACGAGTTGCAATAGCTCAAAGGAACCCAATACATGATACAAGGAAGAAGAAGGTAGGAAGAAGAAATGAGTAATAATGGCATCAGATGTGATCAATAATTTAATAGTTGTGATGTTCTTCTTGCCACATGCCCAACTGGGTTGACAGCATTGAGCACAAGGCAGTATACGGTGAACTGTGAGTCAGGTCCGAGCTCTATAATCTATTGCATAATGTGCTAGAAATTCAGAATTAAGAATTCCCTGTGAACTGCCAGTCTTCTTCACCATCTTCTCACCTAAACATCAAGTGATGCTCACGTGTGCTGATAGTGGACATTAGCGGCAGTGTAACTCCATTTATTTAATTATTGGCTTAACCTCTGCAAGGTGATTTTGCATTGATTACTAACATAACACTCTCACTTTTTGTCTGCAATTAGTTTAAAAACCCTACAAGGTACGTGAGATTGCTTTGATTTCTTCTAGGCGATAGATATACTTAACCAGTATCATGCCTCTAGTAATTGGCTCTTCTGCAAGTCCAAGGTTTCAAAAACTATTAAAGAAGTTCAAACTTCAAACATGGCCATTTCACATGTAATGAAAAGGGTTTGATCAGTCAAAGATTGGGCTAGAAAAGCCGATTTGTAACCTAACACTATCACAGCCTATAAAGCAAAAACAAATACACACACACACACACACAAGGTTGGATATTTTTGGGGATGTGTCTTGTGGCATGAGGATCACTTTTTGTCACCATCCAGACATCTTTTACAGGCAAAGGAAAGCATAAAAGAAGAACAACGAAGGACAGCATTTTCTTCAAGAGGTTGGGCTTTTAAGGTGGACAGACAATAATTTCGGTTGATAAAGAAGGGTCCAAAGCGAGAGAAAATCATTGCTCAAACACTTTTTTAATCCTGTTTATTTTTGACTCTGGTGTTTTTATGCATCTGGGCACAACTTGGAATAATTATTTCCAAGATGCCCAGTTCCTGTTCCTGATGCCTCCATGAAATATCCCTCTGTGAATGACAATTTGGCTTCATATTTTATCAGTTTTGTTCATTAGTGGCACATTCGCTTTTTGCCACCAAGGGTAATATTGTTTTTAGGAATGCATTATTAGAATGGCCACCATCCCTCTGAAAATGATGTTCTGACCACCACCAAGCCGTGCCAAAAAAATCCCCTCCTCCACATTTTTTATATGCTTAGATCTTGAGCTGTCTCGTCATCGCCGGTAAATTTATTATTACAGAATTTGAGAAATAATGAATTTGGACTTGTTCTGGGTAGCATGGGTATCGAAACATGTCTGACCTGCTGAGTGCATCATGCGATTCGCTGATTCAGAATTTGTCCTTTTTAACTCATTTAAAAAGTTTATCCTATTAAACTCCGGTGGTTTGATTTACCTCATATGATATTCATGAGGCCGGATTTAAGGTAACTCCAATAATATTTGTTTTTTTTATTCAAACTTGTTTTTTTTTCTTTTCCAAAACATCATTATTTTATGATAGATTTAGGTTAACTTGCCAGCCTATAAATTAACCCAATTAAATTATTAATCGACCTAACCGTTTTATAATTTGCTCAGCAAATTTTTAAGCTGATCCACTTGTAATTTAAATCTTGGATAAAATAAGATCCAAGTCAGGTTTGATAAATATATTGTATATTGGAAGCACATGAAGAATTTTTGAATATATAAAACTTGCAATTGATAATTGTTTTTCTTGAGTTCATATATTTTTATTTTTATTTTTATTTTTATCATTCAAGATTTATATTATTAGTGATTAGACCCTCTTCTTCTTCTTCTTCTTTTTTTTTTTTATCTATTTGCTATAGGATTTTTTATGAATTTGTAAAATAATCTACGTTATCTTGAATCTTTTATATGTTGGTTTTTTTTATTGCAATTGCTTTAGCAATTTTTTTAAAAAAAATTTAATGATTTTATCCTTCAATATTATATCAATTAAGAATTAATTTTTTTTTTAGTATCCTTCAAGGTTGATGTTTTTTTATACTAGGCTTCATGAATTTCTTTAATTTCCTCTATGTTTGTTTATCCTAATTTCAGCACTTAGACCATGGGTTTGGCAGCTTGGCTTGAGTTGACTTGCTTTTTTTAAGGGTTTTTTTTAATTTAATATTTTGTACAATTCATACTTTAACATCAGGTTATTTTTTAGAATTGAACTTTGTAATTTTTTTATTTACCTTTTATATGATACATGTTTGATAAAAATTATAATTGAGGTTTATGTGTAGTAAAAAACAAGTATAAAATGTTTGTGTTTAGAAGTATGGTTGCGGTTGCTTTTAAAAATGCTTTTTACTTTGAAATGCATCAAAATATTTTTTATTTTTAAAAAATTATTTTTAATATCAAAATAATCTGAAAAGATAATAAAATATTGATTTGAAGTAAAGAAAAAAAATAAAAAAAATTCAATTTTTTTTAAAATGCTATTAAAACGTGAAAACAAACAGAAATAAAATTCAGTTAAAAAAACATGTAAAAACTGCTTTTCAAAAACTGTGTTTCAAACTCAAATTGTTTTAGAAAAACTTTTAAAACATGAAAACAAATAGAGTTTAAACGAAACTCAGTTAAAAAAACATATAAAAATTGTTTCTTAAAATTGTATTTTAAACTTAAATTTTTTAATAAATCCCGTAGTATAAAATACAATTTAATTTATTATTAAATACCTTGATGTATTTGTTACACCACAAATGTAAAAACAATTGAAAAACAAACGCATCCTTAATACCAAATCTTTTGTGTTTCAAAATTTGTGTACCTTGATTTTATTTAATAAACTGTCCTTGACTTTTCTTTTTCTCATCTTGGTAAACGAGTGAGCTCTCTTTTCAATTTGCTGAGATCTCTTAGAATTGCAGATCGATAATGCAATTTTTAATCATTGTAGTAATGGCCCATGAGATTTCTCGTTCAACTTCATGTCGGTTTTCCTCACAATTCCCCATGGATGGTGTTTTTGCTTAATTAATTGGTTAAATTAAGCAGCAACTGAGGCCCCTCCAAGAGACTTCACAGACGGGCCATGAATATTCTTGCCAGACTTATCTCCCATAGCACTCTACCCTAGAAGGTTCGAATCTTGCTATAATCAAGAGAGGAAGAATATCTAACATCATAGCTAGCTTACTCTGAATCTTTCCAGTCTGCCCCAGAGTGAGTTTTATGGATTAATTTACATTAATTAAAATGATGTTGTTTTTTCTTTTAAATCAAGCTTAAACAGATTTCAACCTTGTTGCACGAGCGTACCAAGTATATATTTGATATTATAATGCATCTTGTTTTTAAAAATATTTTTTAAAAAAATATATTAATTTTTTTAAATATCAGAACATAAAAAACAATCCGAAAAAACATTAAAAATATCAATTTCATATTTTTCAAATTAAAAACACTTTTAAAAGCATCTAAAATAAGAAGAAAAAACATTTCAAAACACGCTATAAGTTAAAAAATAAATTTCAATTAAAATATTAAAAATTTATTCTTCACACAATAATTCATACAGGTGATTCTGAGCAGTCGGTTGTAAGTCTGTCATAACTAGACGAACAAATTATATGAATGACCTAACAGATGCATTTGTAGGTCAATAAGACATGTTTAGGTACAAAAAAAGATTTAGTTGTATCAAATCAGAATAAGATGTTATTTTGATCTGATCGTTGGATCATACTCAATTTTTTACTAGAGTTTTTAGTGGTTGTTTTCTTTAAAGTAACTAAAAAGTTATTATTCCAACCATCTAATTTTTAGATTTTATTATGGAATTGCTGGTCGATTTAATGAACAAGCCTACTTGTTAATCTTGAGTTTAAATAAACATTGCATTGTAAATTATAAAATTAATTAAAATTTTATTGTGATTCTTAATTGCTGCATCAACAAATATATCATTTCATTTTTTATTTGTATTTTACATGCTTCTGGCCTAATTTATTGATTTTTATCTTACAGGAATTTAAGTGTGGAGTGTATAATCCATGTGACCTTACTGGTATTAAACCCATGTCGCTCAATAATCCTACAGGCATAACCCCACCGACCTTCATTATCTTCTAATCTCTTTCGATCTAGTGAGTTAATTAACTGTAATTGCTTCGAAAAGATTATCACCGTTATGTGATTATGTTGGTTTCTGTCAAAGATAAACAAATAAACAATGGCATTGGAATCGTATGCTTAAACAATTTATTATATATAGATATTTAATATATATATAACATAACATTTAAAATTTAATGATATAATATAAATATTTAAATTTTTTACTCCATAAATATAATAAAAAAATAGACATTGCAAAGACAGGATATGGATATACATTATTATGCAACAAGAGACAACAATTATTCTATTTTAATCTTGATTAGTATAGCTTAATTACAAATTTATTCCATAGAAATCACATAGAAATCACTAGTTCGAGTTCCATAAATCTCAGAGCCACTAGAAACTTATATTGTTGTTAACTTCAAAATTCATGAAATTAATCGAGGTACGCACAAATTAGCTCGGAAATCCATGTTAATAAAAAAAATTCAATTTTACTAATAATGGGTTTTTCTAAGAATTTTTCATGCACAAAACTTAGGTGTTTTGTTGATTGAGTTTCATGAAAGTCATTTATAATTTTTTCAATTTTTTTTCACAGTTTGAATCATAAATATTTATTACCTTTAAGAAAACCTTTAACAAACTTCTTTTTATAAATACCTTCAATAAACTTCAATACCAAGAAATTACTTTAATAAATAATACTTAATTAAGTAAAATAATTATCCAAATCAATTAATATTCTAGTTATCTAAGCTGTAAAACACAATAATTATCCAAATCAATTAATATTCTAGTTATCTAAGCTGTAAAACACTCAGGAGAATATGAAGCTGAGATATATATAAAGCTAGCAGTCCAGCTGTGGCAGAAGCTAGCTACAAGCTCCTTTATCATGATACCTTGCCCATTGTACAACCGCTTCTTGTCTGATGAAAAACAAGAGAAATAGAGCTTAAAAACGAGTGGCACTAGCTTTGCTACAGAGTATAGCCCTAAAAATATTTGATTTATAGAAGATAGACAGCTAAAAGGATAGGTTTTAAATGCACACCAACAACCGTCTTTAACCCTTTCTTTCTTTCCTTCTTTCTTTCTTTCTTTCTTATACCTTGCAGCGCTAGCGCTAGCACTAGCACATTCTTTCTTGTAATTCCTCTCCTCTCAAGTAAAACACAGAACCCCATTTGTTTGTTCTCTCTCTTCTCTCTCTGTCAACTCAAACTCTCTTTAACTCCAGTTTGAGCTTGCTTGGTTGCTTGTTTTTTCAATTCTGCGTTGTCAAGTATGAATAAACAGGAGGTTATGAAGATGCAGGTATATCTCTCAATCCATTTCCTTGCTCTAAAATCTTGTTAGTTTGGACCTTTCTTTCAGTTTTTTGTTTAGTTCTTGATTCTGTGTGACCCTGTTGTTGTTTTTTTGTGGTTGCCTTTCATAGCAGACTCATATTTTGAAAGTGAACATAGAGTGTCACTGTGATGGATGCAAGAAGAAAATAAAGAAACTGCTTCAAAAAATTGAGGGTATGCTCCTTACACTGTGACCTCTCTCTCTCTCTCAAGAAAGATTTAATTTTCTTGTCTATATTCTCCTGGGAGTGTTAATTAATTACTAATCTGACTATCTATATCTCTTGTCCTGATTTATGGAAGACTTGGATTTAATGAGATGGATGGTCAAGAAGGTTGGAAGTTAGTTCAATTGTCGAAGAGATTGATATTTTTTAGACAGAAAATGATTTCTTCAAAAAAAATCATAGCAGATGCAGAGTTGACATGCCAATGCTTTTGAAATTTTTTTGGGATTTTGATTGGGAAGGACAGTTGAAAGAGTGATGGATGGTTGCTTGTAGGTGTGTCTAGCCTTTTGGTTAGATGGTCAAATTTTCGTGGGAGATGATACTTTCAAGAAAGCAGAAGCATTGTTTAGATTATTGGGTTCTTGATTGATGGGACTCTGCCTTAGAAGAAGTGTCATTTTCTAATCTTACTTTAGTTGTTTGTCTCATAGTGCTAGACAGTTTTCATTGAATTTTACTAATGTGGTAGCAATGTTTTCTTGCACAGGGGTGTATACTACCACAGTAAATGCAGAGCAAGGGAAGGTAACTGTGACAGGAAATGTAGATCCGGCCAAACTCGTTAAAAAGCTCGAGAAGTCGGGGAAACATGCAGAGTTATGGGGAGGTCAAAAGGGCTCAAACAACTTCCAAAACCTTAATAATCAATTCAAGAACATGCAAATGGGCGGTGGCGGTGGCAATGGCAAAGATAACAAGTCTGGGAAGGGTGGAAAAGGTCAACAAGGACAACAAGTACAGATGATGCAACAACAGCTGAAAGGGTCTAAGGATCCAAAGATGCCTCAAAATAAAGACCAGAAGTCAGTTAAGTTCAATCTGAATGAGGATGA
>Ga0325411_1009718_pt1 | contig 10227 bp, 9 predicted proteins | sample PopdelMetagenome_13_FD_206181 | JGI IMG/M metagenome (GOLD analysis project Ga0325411, IMG submission 206181) | Populus deltoides microbial communities from Bellville, Georgia, United States - Xylem-PdIQD-R4 | ecosystem: Host-associated > Plants > Phyllosphere > Stem > Wood/Secondary xylem...
TTGAGAAATGGCTCTTCAGGCTCCACGACCATTGAGAAACAGCTCTTTGAGCTTTATAACCATTGGAAAACACTCTTTGAGCTCCAAAATTATTAAGGTCTTCAAAATCCACAACCATTAAGAAACAACTCTTTGAGATCCGCAACTGTTAAGAAACGACACTTCAAGCCCTACAACCTTTAAGAAACTACTCTTTGAGCTCTATAACATTGAGAAACGACTCTTCGAGCTTTATAACTATTGAGAAAAAGCTCTGTCAAATCCATAACCATTGAGAAACACCTTTTTTAGATCCATAATTTATGATAAACGGCTCTTCAAGCTCCATAACCATTAAAAACCAGCTTTTCAAGCTCCATAACTGTTGAGAAACATCTCTTTGAGCTCTACAGTCATGGAGCAATGGCTCTTCAAGACCCATAATCATTGAGAAATAGCTTTTTAAGATCCACAATCATTGAGAAACGACTCTTCAAGCTCCACAACCATTTAGAAATGGCTCTTCGAGCTCCATGACCATTGAAAAACGGTTCGCCAAAAATCACAACCATTGAGAAATGGTTTGTTAAAAGCCACAACCATTGAGAAATTGTTCTCCAAATGTTGCAACCATTGAGAAACAGTTCACATGTTAGGTCTCGTAGAAAAGTAGAGGCCGTTAAAGAAACGACTATCACCAATCACTGTGGAAAATTTAAATCACCAAAGCAATTTATGTGAAACGTCGAGTAAGACGGTTAATTTATAATCAAGTTCAAGAGAATGTTCAAGATTCAAACGTTAAAAAAAAAAACAGCACTGACCTCCCAATCGCCCAATTGTAGCCTTTGGTCCACAAAAACCTAGCTACTGCTCCAAACTTGTTTTTAAAGCATTGAATGAATGGAAAATTATTGGATGGCAAGTGCAAGTTAATTAAAAGATATTGGCAAATAGCAATAAGCATGGAGGCTGTGCAGGAAAAAAAAAAAAAAAAAAAAGAAGCAGCTATGCACACCAAAAAAAATAGGAGGGGGGGGCGGTGGGGACCCTTTCCTGATTGCGAAGAAAAAAAAATCATTGTCCGCTACTGCACAAAACATTTTCCTCTTCTGAAATGGGCACAAGGGGAGAGTTAATTTTTTCCTGTTCAAACCATGATTACAGTTGAAGTAAAAGGTGGGATTGGTTGTGAACAAAAAAAGAAATATGTGACCTCATTGGAACTCACATGGATGTTCTTGCCCCAGACATCCGGATTAATTCACAATAGCATAGAGTAGCCATTTATTACCGTGGGTTATAAAAAAAATTTAAACAAAATAATAGGTATGCAAGTTGTTTTAATGTGTTTTTTTATATTAAAAAATTTAAAGTATAAATTAAAAAGCCTATACAAGCATCTAATTAAATAAATCGATAATCATTTATATAAATAAAAAAAGTCGTCAACAATAACCAAGAAAAAAATTAAAAACTTGAGAGATGAATGCAAATCAAGATATTTAATCATATAAAAGGAAACATTGACCCATTGTGTTTACTAGACTTATTTATTTAAATTAATAAAAGATAAATTTACACCCAAAAAAACTTATGACTTAAAAGAGAATATAAATGAAACTAAGTGAATAAACTCACGCCATAAAAAATATTACGCAAGGTCGAACACGTCAACAATATTATTTAAAAAATAATATTTTTTTTATTTAAGAAAATAAACTTCATTTGTATAAAAAAAACATTATAGATGAATTAGAATAATATCTTGAAAAATCAAACATAAACAAAACAACTAAAGAAACCTTATATTAAAAAAAACATGTACCTAAGTCATAAAACCATAATAAACCCATAGGAAAAACTTGAAGATAATCATAAAACCAACATTAAAAAAAAAAAACTAATTTGGAACGATAAGATTGTACAAAGTTGAATTCCCAACAAATTAAATGTCGAAAGATGAAACCAGAAAAAAAAAATCAATTACACAAAAAGATCTAAGAAAAATTAGGGTGAAAAAAACATTCATTAGAGGGTTACAAATTTTCAATTGGAAGGTTAAATTAAATTGAAAAATAACTTTAATAAAAGAAAAAAGCAAATCAAAAGAATGAGGATCAAACTGCAAAAAAAAAAACAACAAAAAATTTGATTGAATAATGAAATTAAAAGCCAAAAAAACTTCAACAAAAGTGCCAAGGAAAAAACATTAGAAAATGAGGACCAAAATGAAAAACATATGAGAAATAGCAATTGAAGGACTAAATTGAAAATAAAACTTTTATAAAAGGAATAAGAATGAAATCATAAATTAAAAGAATGAGGACTGAAATTAAAAAAAAAACATATAAGGAATTGTAATTAAAGGACTAAGTTGAAAACAAAAAAAACTTCTATTAATGGAAAAATAACGAAATAAGAAATTAAAAGAAAGAGGACCGAAATTGAAAAGTAAGAAACAAATAGGATAATGTTGTACATTATCTGTCATGAGAGAAAAAAGAGGGGGTAAGAGATCAAATAACCATCGGCGACAATCCGACTATTATAAGCTACAACATGCAACTCCACATGGAAAAGGACATGGTAGCGCATCTAGGTGGACGGTCGAATGCCAAATTTGGCCACTAGATGGTATCACACGTGTCGCTTTAATGGTGCAGGCACCACCCACTCGTTGTGGCATGTTAAACACACGCTAACAACTTTTCTTATTAAAATATTCAAAAACAATATCAAAATATCTTCCATAACCCTGGTAATCACACAAAATACATATGTGAAAGTACAAAAATACTCTCAAATGCAAAATTTATTTTTTATCTTTTTCAAGGTTAAAGATGTACATTCACTATACATGGATATTTTAAAACTCCAAAAAAATCTTATCCAATACTCCAACAAATTTTTGATCCTAAGTGTTCAATTATTTTTACTATTAAGAAACTTATAAAAAATTTAAAAAACTCTTGGTCAAAGATTCAAAATTTTATTGATTTGGAGGTAAGAAAATATTTTTAATGTGCTAAAAAATTTATAAAAAAACATAAATACCCCGTAGAATCTTTTAATAAGCAATTGATCAGTGAAAAAAACCAAAACATCTCCACCCTCGAAGCTTCATCTTTTTCCACTCAAGAAAAACATGGTAATTTCACTGTAACAGGTCTTGAGCTGCAGTAAAACTCCGACGGTTTTTAGCGTTTTTGTCAATTCTGAATGGGTAGTCAAAGTTTCACGGGCACTGGCCTGTCGTTGCTACAGGAAAGCCAGTAGATCTTGGTGAATCATCGAGCAGGGATGCTATGAACGGCCTTGGAGTGTTTTTCCCGACAGACGCTATACAGAATATGGAAAATCATTTTCTAATATGAAGTCTGTTATCCAGGGTTTGGAAACGTGTAAGCTTTTTCCTATTTGAGAAAAATAAAAACCAGTTTACTTACCAATAATAGAATCCATGTCGCATGGTCAAGTAAGCAAGCCATTTGAACAGATCTGGAAAATTGTCGGAAGAAGCTTACATGGATGGATTAGAAAAGTCAACCATTGTTGTCGATATGCAAGCTAAGAACATTAAAAATTTCAAAGAAATGTCATACTTGCATCCTAATTACTTTTTAAAATATTTTTTATTTAAAAATATATTAAAATGATTTTCTTTTACTTTTAAAATTTTATTTTTAACATTAACATATGAAAAAAATAAAAAAATAATTAAAAAAATACTCTTTAAAAAAACTTTAAAATATAAAAAAAAAGGGCTCTGAAAACCCTTAAACAAGACTAAATTTCTAGCTCGGGAAGAGGGTGTGCAAGTTGAAATGACATATGTGTCCCAGTTGTTAGTTGGCAGTAAAAGCCCTTCTCTCAGGAGTAATCTATCTGTACCTTTCTATGGGCCTCTATCTGATTTGTTATTCTATACTCAAAATCCTATAAACTGTATACAAACAAACCTCTTTTTGGGCCTCGGTTTTTCCGTCACCAAGATTCAACATGCGGATAAACACCACGCGTCTAAACTAGTAATTTACATGTCTGTTACTTACGGCTCCTTTTTACCGCGTATATATATATATATAAGTACATACAAGATGAATTAGAAGACTACTTGATGGTAAAAAAGTACACATAACGTATTTGGTAAAGTAATTACGATTGTTGGCTGATCAGGGTGTTTAAAAAAACCGGCTTATTTAATATTTGTAATTCGACTTAACCGGTAAAAATCTTATAAAATAGATATTATAAAGAATAATAAATTTAAAAAATTTAAAAATTAATATCACGGGTTAGAATTTTTAAAACTCGATAAATTCAACCTAACTTGTATATTTTATATTTATTTTATCTTTATATTTAATAATTTATGGATTATTTTTATTTTATTTAGAAATATTTCAACTTTAAAGTTTTTATTGGTGAAGTTATTGTTAAATATTTTTAACATAATAAAAAAAGACTTTATATTTGAGGGTATTATTACACTCGTAGCCTATATTATACATCCATTTCTAAATATTAACTCATGAAAATTAGTAATATAAACTTAATTTATAAAAATTCATAATGTTCATAAGGAAAAAAATTAATCCAACATGATATATTCAATTTTTCAAGTTCAAAAAAAATTAAATGAATTGCATTTATAAATTGCAAAATATCAAAAATTAAATTGATATAATTATAAATTCAAATCTAAACAAATTATATTTATAAATATCAAATTTTCTCTTTTTTGCTATTACCTGTAGTATTAGTTTTCTAGTCAGTATCAACAAGTAGGTTTTTTCAAGAAAAAAATGTTAAACTAATGATGTGAAAAATAAACTAGATGACTTGGATTTCACTTCAATGAATTCTTATTTTTTTTATAAAAAAAAAACTCAATGGCATGAGGAAAGTTTTAAAAAATATATAGTTAAAAATATGGAAAAAAAGGAAATAATTAGAAGGGGTTTTAATGTCATATTATAGTAGTTTTTATATTTCAAAATTCTTTTTAAATTGTTTTTTCTTAAAAAATATTAAATTAATATTTTTTATAATTCCAATGCATTTATATATATATATATAGAAAAAACAAAGACGAGAAAAATGGAAACATGTAGAAAGAAGTACACTAATCCGTAGAGCGTAATTACCGCCCGCGGGACATACGTATCCGTATCGGTGAAAGTTGAAGGAAAGGTAAAAGAAAAGAAAAGAAAAGAAACAAGAGAGGGATCTCAAAAATCGCTCAACGCCTCCTCCTTAATAAACCAATAAGATCGAAGAGGCGAGGTGTTTAAGCAGCTCATAATTTAGATTTGCACCTTCTCTTTATACCTAAATAAATGAAATCTTGGGTTTGTATAGAAAAAAAACCCATAGATTAGGTTACGAATAAGAAATACAAAAAGAAGTATCGATCTAAGTATTGAGAAAATGGAGGGGTTAATGAGCAAGCTAAGGAATTTGGATGCATATCCAAAAATCAACGAGGATTTCTACAGCCGTACGCTTTCCGGTGGTGTTATCACTCTCGCTTCCTCTATCGTTATGTTTCTCCTCTTCTTCTCCGAGCTCCGTATGTTTACTATTCTTGCTCCTTTTTTATTTATGCTTATTATTCGTCTTTGAGTATGGTAGCTTTGATGATTGGTTTTTGAGAAATTGATGGGATGGGGTTTAGGTTTTTGTTGGAATTATTTTATTTTATTTTCAAACTTTGTACTGTTTGTTGTGTTTATTGGTGTTCTTATTTTTGTTAAATTTATTTTTGCAGGATTATATCTTCATGCGGTAACTGAAACAAAACTAGTGGTGGATACTTCGAGAGGAGAAACTCTACGTATCAATGTAATGTTCTTTTCAATGTGTATCAATTGGTCCTAATACGCTTGCTTGGATGAATTGCTCTAGTAATTGATTCATGTGATGCTTTAAACTGCAGTTTGATGTCACGTTCCCCGCTCTTCCGTGCTCTATTCTTAGCCTCGATGCCATGGATATTAGTGGAGAGCAACATCTTGATGTAGTATGTACCATAAGACCTCACCTTTTTTCTTTTTTCTTTTTTCTTTTTTATACTTGCATGCATATGCTTCGCTTCTGACCTGGTTGTTTCCCAAGTTTTAAATTTTCTGTTTTTGATGCCTTGCAGAAACATGATATAATTAAGAAAAGACTAGATTTTCATGGAAATGTAATAGAAGCACGGCAAGATGGAATTGGCGCCCCTAAGGTTGGTATTCAGTTTTGCTTAAACTTTCTATGTTAAAAAAACCATTGTTTGTGATCTGTGAATTGATCTGAGTTTGAGCAATTAACTTTGATTTTTTTCGAGTGCTAATTTTTGTGTGAATTCATCATGTAATCAGCAGTATTTTGTCTACTCAAAGCTCATCTCTGCTAGTTTTAGGGTTATGTTAATTTGTGCCATGACTGATGTGAATGGCAGAAGAGAATCTATCTTTGTTTTTCTGAGTCATTTGAGGAACCGAGCTAGGGTTTAAAAATGAAAATAAATTACTAACGAAAAGAACCAATCCTGTCTTTTGAAAGCATGTATTGCTTAACACACACACACACAAAAAAGCATGCATAGCATGATAGAAGTTAAGGCTTGGTATCATTCAAGGGGGGCTCTGTTTTGCCATTGGCTCACTGTAAGCTTGACTATCTGACATTGGTGTCCTTTGTCGGAGATATAGATAGCTGATTGTAAGTGTTTTATTTTAGTCTTGTGGCTTTGTGGAGATTAGTTGGATCTAATCGTATTTTACGAGCCAGGGGTAGAAAAATAGAAATGTTAGGCTGTGCTTTCTTTCAGAGGAGCTTTTTCTCCTTCATCTCCTTGATCTTCAAGCAATGTTTATAATTCTCCGTTGTTTTCATAAGTGCAATTTGGCTATTTCTTTCTTTACTCCGCTGTTGACAATATCATTCTTGGACTCTTAACAACTTGTACCCCATCCCCTCCCCTTCCCTCTCCTCACTTGCTTGACTCCTTTTCATGCTTGGCACAGATTGAAAAGCCTTTGCAGAGGCATGGTGGCAGGCTTGAGCACAACGAGACATACTGTGGCTCATGTTATGGTGCGGAAGCGGTAAGTTTGTCTAGCATCAATGCTAAGAAATAACTGTCTCATCTCGTATTTATTATTAAACTGCATACATGTGGGACATTCTACTCAGAACTCTAATATTTTTGTTCACCTGAACACGTTTACTTTCTGGAATGCTTTTTCACTCTATTCTTGTATCATGCTTGTTAGCTAAATGCATCTTATAGAACTAGCTGCTTCTAGTAATAATTATTTAGCTGCTTCTGATTTTATTGGGCAACTGGCAGACCTTAGTTTCTCCATTATTTATCTGATGTGTTTTTTTCTTTGTAGCAGCCTGTATTTTGTCTTTCTAGTTCCTTTGGGATAAAATCAGAATTTGTCTCCTTGCAACTAGGAACAGTCAAGTGTCTATTATATTCTTTATCTAATCTGTAGTTTTACTCCCCTCCCCATTATATCTCCTTTTGTATTGCAGTCAGATGAAGACTGCTGTAATTCTTGTGAGGACGTTCGTGAAGCATATCGAAAGAAAGGTTGGGCAGTGACAAATCCGGATTTAATGGACCAGGTACTTTATTGTGTCATTATTTATTGGAGTTCTTGATTCAATTTTCAAGAACAAACTGAATGAATGCGGTTAAGACCCTTGCATATGTTAACTTTATGATTCTCTGATCAGTATCTTAATTGGCAATATTGCTAATGCTTCATCGTTGGCCTTTCCTGCTGTCGTTTACTTTGTACCTGTAACCAAGAAAAATTAACGTTTAGGTTACCATCTCCCTTTCTTCCTCCTTTTGGGATAATGAATAGTAGTATTGTAGTGGGCGATTTCTGCACAATTATTAGCTGCAACACCACTAACATGATAGAAAATCTATCTCTCGATGCTCTGAAAATATTCAATACATAGTCAACTATGAATTTTGAGTACTGGTGTTGCCTGGGAATACTTCCAAGTTTGAGCTACAGGCTATATTTTTGTGTTGTGTGGCTGCGTGTCTGAATGTTGTCTTGTGTTTGTCTGTCTTGAGATTTCTCATTCCATATGTGAACTGATGACTTCTGGTGGTGCATCAATCTAATGGTGCTTCAATCTAAAATCTTAGCATCTGCTCTCCTTGAATAACAAATGACAACAAAAATATTTTCATTTATTCTAATTATGGTTTTTTTTCTGATTTACATGTAACATTCAGTGCAAAAGAGAGGGATTTCTCCAAAAGATTAAAGATGAAGAGGGTGAAGGATGCAACATTTATGGATTCTTAGAAGTTAATAAGGTGGCTGGAAATTTTCATTTTGCACCCGGGAAGAGTTTTCAGCAATCTGGTGTTCACGTGCATGATCTGCTGGCATTTCAGAAGGATAGTTTTAATGTAAGCCATGATTCCACTTCTTCTGGCCATCTCTGTTGAATATCAATTACTGAACTTGTGTCTGCCAAGGAATATGAACTTATCAATCACTTCTTAATTGCTCATCATGCTATGTTAAACAAACCATCTGATTAATGTGAACAATGTGATACAGATAACTCACAAGATTAATAGGCTGACTTTCGGAGAATATTTTCCAGGTGTTGTTAATCCTCTTGATGGGTAATTTTCTCCATGCATCCTGGTTTCATCTACCCATTTGTTGGGCTTGAAGATTGACTTGTTTATCCTCTTTCCTGTGTATTAAATTGTATGTGCTGGAATGTCAAACTCATTTTTGTAACTTTCAGTGTGCAATGGACACAAGAAACACCAAGTGGGATGTACCAGTATTTCATCAAGGTTATTCTTCAGGACAAATGCCTCTCCTGTTTCTTGTGTCACCTCTCCTTTCTAGTGGTAATAATTAAGGAATGCAATCAGTTCTCCAGCATTTTACCCAAACGGGCTCTTTATTTTGCAGGTAGTACCTACTGTATACACAGATGTGAGTGGACACACTATCCAGTCAAATCAGGTGTGATCACAGTCCAATAAGTGTTCATTGATATGTTGTCTCAAATCATCTAAAGTGATATAACAAGTTTTAATTATCTTTTCCAGTTTTCTGTGACTGAACATTTTAGGGGCACAGACATAGGTCGCCTTCAGTCCCTTCCAGGAGTTTTCTTCTTTTATGACCTTTCTCCAATTAAGGTAGGCTTTTTTTTAGCCTACTAAATGAGCTCAAGAGTTAGCGCAAGTCACTGAATTTTTCTCTTCAGAGGTTTTTTGGTCTAGTGATTACATCTGATTTGCATTTTGCAGGTGACTTTCACAGAAGAACATGTTTCGTTCTTACACTTCCTAACAAATGTGTGTGCCATAGTTGGAGGTAATACCTTATTTCTTCTCAAAAAAGCCAATCGATGCTCCCACTCCCTTTTTTACTTGTGTTGGTCTTTTTCATAACTTGCGCTATAGGTTTGATAGAATCTAAGGTTAATAATGTATAGGAAAAGAAAAGTAATGTCCGTTTTGCATTTTGAAACAATGATATAAAGTTCTCAAATCTGTGGCATTTTTTATTTTTTTGTGCATTTATATTGATATATTTCATGATTAGGTGTGTTAATAATGGTTGACTATTCTTATACTCCAGGTGTTTTCACTGTTTCTGGCATACTGGATACATTTATATATCATGGTCAAAAGGCAATCAAGAAGAAGATGGAAATCGGTAAATTTAGTTGATGATGATGACATGTAAACAGGCTTGGGTTGTTGCTGTATTGCCAAGGACTGGCTTCTCATATGGAATTGGGTTTGGACGCCTATTTTGAACTGGCCAGTTTTTTGAATCATGTTCTTGCGATCAAGGAGTTTGATTTATTTCGTGGGTCATTAATTCTCAAAATGGAATATGCCCTTTTGCCTCTCTTTTTTTCGTTTTTTTTACCTCCCCCTTCAGTGGAGTGACAGCACTTCTGATGTGAGGACAACTGTTGCAAAGGTATACTGCCCTTTTGTGCATATGGCATTGCCCTTTCTTCTAGCCAAGAACTACAGGAGCCTCCTTGTGGGAATTAAGAACGATCATGAATGTTTAGGGTTCAATTTCACCATATAATTTGGGTAGTCACGGCTTAGGAAACAAAACCTAAGAACAAAGACTAATACTCGGAGCTGGATTTGAGTTTTGAACGCTGAGATTTTGGGACAAAATTGTTATTTAGGGGGAATTGTAACACTCTAAAAATTGATGAATGTAT
>Ga0325411_1009720_pt1 | contig 10226 bp, 5 predicted proteins | sample PopdelMetagenome_13_FD_206181 | JGI IMG/M metagenome (GOLD analysis project Ga0325411, IMG submission 206181) | Populus deltoides microbial communities from Bellville, Georgia, United States - Xylem-PdIQD-R4 | ecosystem: Host-associated > Plants > Phyllosphere > Stem > Wood/Secondary xylem...
AATTGACAACCCCCCCCCCCCCCCCCCCCCCCCCCGGCTTTACAATCCTTCCAAATTCATGTGGTCTGTTGTCACAGCACGATAATTAACTGCACACCTCCCGTCCTGACAACAGCGGGCCCAATTTCATTTGGTCGTTTTGTGGTCTATTTATTTCCGTTTTCTCATTTTACGATTGTTTTTTTTTTTTTTGGTATATTCCTATGACCAATCATCCCAAGGCTTCACCACTCAGCTGAGCCCTGTTGGCACCTCGTTATGCACACAATTGACAAGCCCTCGCATTTCTTGAGACAGACCTGGTGCTCGGTCAAATAGCATATTGACTGCCCTCTTCTCAATGTTAAACTCATGCTTTAATTATGTTCTGTAAATATTTACTAACAACTTTAATATGATTTCTCTGTCCCAAATGTTCAATTTTGTTTTGTGTATAATGCAAGGTTGTGAATTCTGTTCTTGATTTATTTTTTCAATTAGATTGATATATTTTGATTTTGAAATATTTCGATATATTATTTCAAACTTATATTGTTCATATTTATAATTTAAAAATTATAATTTCAATTCAAATCCAATGATAAATTAATTTGATATTCTGCAATTCAAATTTTAAACACTAGTAAAAATATAGGAGTTGATCTAATGTGACATGATCAACTCGACGAATCCAAAAACCTAGATGTCTGGTAAAAATATAGTTTGACTAAAAAAACATTCAAGATGATATCGTTTTCTTTTAAATACTGAGATAACAACATATTGGATTGACTTAAACCATGAGACCATAAAACGACTTAATTCAACTCAGGTTAATTCGTAAAACCTATAATACGGGTCATGAGACTATGATAATTTTATAGAAAAAATCAAAATAAATAACAAAGCCCAATTTATAATAAATCAAATGTTGAAGATATTGAAAGATAAAATTTAAAAAAAAATCAATTGAAGAAATAGATAAAAAAAAAAAAAACTTAAGTCAGTTGAGTTAACTTGTCAAACCTGTGATATGGATTATGAAACTGAAATACATGAAAAAAACAAACCACCATAAATTATAAAGTTCAATCTTTTATAAACTAAATGTTTAATGATGAAATTAGAAGAAATGAAGAAGAAGAAAAAATATAATTTAGCTAGAACATATATAACCAGAAAGTTTCTGCAAGAATTTAGCTTTAATTTTTGAAATAAATTAAAATTTAAAATGAGATAAAATTTATTCTAGTTTTTTTTTTTTTTTGTACTAAAAGGAGATATATTTGCCATGTTAAATATAATAAAACGAAATTGATAAACTTGGTATAATGCAATTCATGGCTTATGTGGGGCAATACCTAACGGAAAAGAATCCATATCAACAACGCATAATGATACCTCTCCCAACTTTCTCTAAGTACAAAAAACCAGAAAGGAAATAGGAGTGAACATAAAAGAATTTGATTATACTATTAATTATTGTTGTATTGTAATAATAATTGAAACATGGGCACCACTGCCACCAAATTGTGCAGCTTCAGGGTGGGGTTCACGTTCTAAACAAACATTTCATGATTTTCTTTTCTTCATTGTTTTCCATTCTAATTATGGAACAGAGAAGAAAACTTCAACTTGAAGAATACGTTGTGGGTAGGTAGGTGATGTACTCAAACTACTTATTTTTATTTATATATGAATGTTCGGGTTAATTTACATGTAATTTAACTAATCTTACAGATCCTGAAGTTAACGACTATGTAAACCTCAAGTGATCATTATATTAGCAACCACAAGGAGAGCAAACCTCTTGATTCTAAACTTTTATCACTGAACCACCTACTAGAAGGTTAACAACCATGTTATACTTATTACTCCACGTTGTTTCATTTCATATGTTTTGTATATTTTGATAGCATTTTTGTTGAAGATGGTCCATATTTACTAGTTAATTCTATCCATTTGTTGAAGAAAGCAACTTCTATGCTTACATGCCGTCCCAAACTCGCTTGCTGACCAACGTAAGATGAGCAAAGTAAACGCTTGTAAGAATATTCAGCACAAAAGCTTAGCCATTTGTTGCAAGAACGAAAATAAAATCCGTTCTACAAAAGTAAGCATATAATTCATTCATTGCCAATGATGACCATCATTGATGACATTAATGGTCATACTCATGCCATGCGTGGCTAGGATGTCAACTACTCATTTTTCTATTCCTACTCTCACAATTTTTTTGCCTTTTTGTTTTGAGAAATTTTTAAAGTGTCATTAACCAAGTTAATAAAATATTGATTTGCCTCTTGTGAGGATTGTGAGGTTTGAGAATGTGATTGTGATTGTTTTTTAAAATATTTTTCATTTAGAAATGTATCAAAATAATATATATATATTTTATTTTTTAAAATTATTTTTAACATCAACACTTCAAAATGATCTAAAAACACCAAAAAATATTAATTTAAAATAAAAAAATAAAAAAATCAATTTTTTTCAAAAAAAATATAATAATTTTAGTGATTTTAGTCATTACGTTGTTTTTGTGGTTCTTTGTGGTTCATTTCCTTCACGAGGTCCATACTTACCATCTATATATATATATATATATATATATATATATGGAAAATAGTATGGATTAATGAATAAACTAATTCAAAAATATAATTACTGTGTAAAAAAAGGGCAGGTTATCTTAAAAAAAAAAAAAAAAGATTCAGTCTGAACAATTGTAATTGGGCTATGTTATCGTTTAAAACTCATTCAAAGACGTATTGTGACTGCATTAATTGCATGGCCACCTCAAAGTTCCCTAACGTTAAAAGTTACTAGAATTGTAGAATTGTGTAACTGAGTAACGTTATTTTTTTTAAAAAAATGTTTTTTTAATATTATAAAATTTATTTTTTATTTTTTAAAATTTATTTTTAATATTAATAAATCATGATATAAAAACATTAAAAAATTTATTAATTTAAAATAACAAAAAAAATAATTTTTTAAAATATTTTTTTATGAAAAAAACAAACAGGCTAATGGCTAATGAAAGTGAAAAATGCAACAAATTTATCAATACATAACATAGTAGTATTTAATTGAAGTCTACTCTTAAATCCTAATTGCCAATAGTTACTGGGACTTATCCTCTCTTAAAACTACGATGATAGAGAGTATAATAATAATTATTTTTTATTTAAAAATATATTAAAATAATATTTTTTTTTAAAAAAATTATTTTTAATATCAGCACATTAAAATGATCTGAAACAAAAAAAAAATTAAATTTTCATGGAACACGGTTTGCACCGCGTTTCCAAACAGTGTTGTCTCAATATTAGTCTCTTAGTTTGGTAACTAATGTTGTGTTTTTCTACGCAATAAGAGTGAATTTATTTTTACTTTATAAAAATATTTTAAAAAATTAATTTTTTAATTTTTTATTTACTTCAAATTAATTTTATTTTTATATTTTTATATCCTTTTAATATGTTGATGATAAAAAAATTAAAATTAAAAAATATTATTTTAATATATTTCCAAGTAAAAAAACTTTGAAAAACAATCGTTATTACACTCTCAAACATCCTCTTAAGAAACTAGTGGACCTCATGCTTATTTGGCTTTGGTTTGTTTTAAAAGCAAAACCATTTTTATTGGATTTTGGTTTAAAAAAATATTTGATGAATGTCTATTTTACTTTAAAACTAGGCTATTTTGTGCTATTAGTATAAAAAAAAACTTAAAATCTTGGCATAATAACATAACTTCAAAAAAATATTGATGAAATAGTATATGATTATTTATTGTGGTTTCAAAACGCCATATATAAAATAGTCTTGATTAGAAACACAACATTAAGTAAATACCGCGTTTACAAAATATAACTTTTTTATATATTGCATTTTGAAACTGGTACAACCAACAAAACACTAGTAACCTTTAGATTTAATTGATTTATTGAAGGGAATTGCTTATCTTATTTGTCTTGGTCTATTTCCAAAAAGTGAGGACAATTGGGCTATTATTATTAGTATAATAAAGTGATTTATCCTAATTATAATTTTATATTTTTTATCTCAATGATCTAAACATGAAACTTTCTTACCAAGTTTATTTTTAACTTAAAACTTTCTTTTCCACCAAATACATTAAACATGGAGACTTAAACCAATTGAAAATAGGGTTTGTCCATTTATAATTGACCTTTCTAATAGCAACTTAATCCTAACACCATTCTTTTCTTTATAAAATTAAATATTGCTTAAAACTATTTTTTAATGTTTCTTTTCTTATAATTTATTTTGTAATAGATAGAAGTTTAATTGTATTAATTAAATTACTCTTACTGTCGAATCTTTTTCTAACCACTAAATCAAAACCTTTAACTAAATATTCACGACTAAGTGCCCAATCATAATAAACAAAAGATATTATTACATCATCATCAACATTTATTGTCTCATTTTGGCCCAATATATTATCATCTACATTGTCACCAGACTTAAATTGAGTCATATCTATGTGTAACTAGCATATGAATTGTCAAACATACATTTATCATCTTTTTGCAGCAAACCATTCATCAATGACATGTTTAGCCTACTCCTAATTGACCAAAAAATTATTATGCTTTTTGACCCATTCAACCATAAATTGGGATAAACAAAAGAGTTGATTAACAACCCACATACAATTCTATCATATTCAATCCACTTTAGATAGAGGAATCATTCAATGTCTTAAAACTAACATCACTTACAATTGATACAAAATAATACTAATGTTCCCCAACTTTAGACTTCCAAGTTACATCAACTTCAACATCATTATAATTCCATTAAAGCCCATTACATATAGCTTGTTTAGTATCCACAAAGGACATGCATAAATTAGCATTCAATAGCATATTACTTTCACAATTGTAAGTGATATTATTGTTCACACATCAAGAGCAATAGTACTATTGTAATGATATAACATAAAAATGTTATAAGATATTTTGTAGAAAAAAAATAAAGCCAATTCCGGTCACATAAATCAATCAAAATCTCCAAGACAACTTAGTCGACAAGTCAACACGAAACTTAATTGATCAAAATGCAATCTAAATCATATTATTTTCATGCTTATTTGTATGAAATTAACCATAATTGGTTGATTTCCCAGCTAATTAACACAAATCAATCAAAATCCTTAATTTTGACAACTTAGTCAACAAATCAATGCAAGGCATAATTGATTAAAATTAAACATGATTCATGTTATTTCCATGCTCAATTTGCATAAATTCATAACTATTTAACACAATTAGTTCAAATTCTAATTTAAAGAAACCTAATTTTTAAACTAAACTCTAATTTCGAGCAAACATAAAATAACTATAAAATGCACCAAAATAATACAAATGTAGGTTGTTTACCTTACTTTTTTCAACTAAGAAGTGGTGGCAGTCCAGTGCACGTGCCTTAAGGAATGGTGGTAGTGTTTTGGGTGGCGGTTCAAATGTTAAACATGGTGAATGGAGGCTTGAAGATGGGGAGAGTGATTTTTTAGTGTGTTTTAAAGCTATGAGTGATAGCTTTAACCTTTTTTTAAATAAAGTCAGTGTAGATGACAAGTTTTGACAATTTTGACCATTTTGTTTTATAGAGAAAGACAATGTAGATGACAAGTTTAGAGAGAGAGAGAGAGAGAGAGAGGTTGCAACTATGAAAGAAGGGAAGAAGAAGAAACTAGGTTAAATTTCATGACTTGTCATGATTTACAATGATGACATCATGAGTTATTGTATTTTAGAAACACGATATTCAATAGATGTTGTGATTTTGAAACTCGACAACTGTAAATGTCATGATTGTAAATCATAATATGTACAAATTGTTCTATTTATCAATTCTTTTTTAAATTGTCATATTCCGTTATATTTTTAATTTATTATGCTAAATTTAAAAAAATCTCAAAACTAAAGCACATGAAAATTTAAAAAAAAGGCCTTGCTTTTTTTAAGCAAAAATATAATATCCATGCTTAAAAAACAATTTATTATTGAATCCACTATTTTATATAGGAAAAATATAATCTCTTTATAAGCATAGTAGTTAGTCACTAAACACTGCTTATTTTAATGTTACCTTTTCTTTTTCACAATGCTCCACAATATAATACAACAACATTAAAGAGACACCCATAACAAATTGCTTTGCTTTTGATAACTAAAAAGATAGTATTTTACTTTGTTTTAAAAGCAATATCCCTTTCTTTTATTTTATTTTCTTTTAAAGTGTTATATACTTTGATTTCAAAGCAAAATATACTATAAAACAAACAATGTTTTTAGAGAAAAAATAATAAAAATATATGTGCTTTAAAAACATAAAAAAATATTAAAAAGGTATTTGTAACTTTGATAATTAATCCACTCAAAATTAATCACAAATTTAGTCCTTTTATAAGCAAGTTTAGATAAACTATCCCTAACAAATTAATTCATTTATATGTTTTTCATGCGCATTTCTTCTATCAAATTCAACCCAAGATCATAAGTCATAACCTTTACGTGAGCCATCAGTTCAATTTCTTTTATATTTTTCTTTTTAATTTTGATAGACCAAATTAATTTGAATTGAAGGGCAAAATTAAAAAGAAAAATTAAACTTACAAAATAATAATAAAAAAAAGTAAAAATCAAGAGAATAATGACTAAATTTGAAAAAAAAATTATAAATCAAGATCATGGATTCAAGGATGAAGTTAAAAATAAATTAAAATTTAATAAAAGAGTTAATAATCAAACTTAATAAATCAAAACGTTGATGACCAAACCTGAAATGTCATAAAATAAAAGGACAAACCTGATTTTTTTAATGGCCAACATGAAATTCAAGGGGAGGAGATAGAGAAGAGGAAAAGAAAAGGAAAGGGCGGGTAGTAACCAACTGTCATCATAACTACCATATAAGCTACTCTAAGTAGAAGGGGGTGCCGCGTAGCTTTCAATGCTGTAGTAGAAGCTTGCATTCCTCCATCTGATAGCGGTTCACGTGCCACTTGTAGGGCACAAAGCCACCTTACATTAAACACGCGCCAACAACTTTTTTTTAAATGATTTTTAAAAATAAAAAAGACTGGATTGTCCTAAACACAACTTAATAATAACAAAAAACCCATGAGAAATGACAGAAACATCACTGGACAGAAGGCTTAGAAAATTTGATTTTAGGGGCAATTTAGCCAATCTATTTTTAAAATAAAGCAAAAAAGCAAAAATACCCCTTAATACTAATTAAATGAAAATAAATTTTTAGAGAAATTTAATACTTTTATTGTGAAAAAATATAAGCCAACCATAATGTCCATTATGAGTTTGGCAATTACATTTAAATGTTATTAGTGTGATGGGGTAAAATTATAAATTTACTGTGTGAACCCACAATTTTGTGAGGATATGCACAGTATTTAACTGATTCCAATTAGTTTTTTTTTTAATTTTTTAAATGGTAGGAGGAATTTGAATGGCTTGCTAAAAAAAAAAAGAAGTTGGAATTAAAAGCCTGCATATTATTCGAGATCAACCGGTAAATTGAATTATTCTTTCATGGTATTTCGTATGGGAACAAAAGTCAAAGTCTTACCAAGAATTTAGAGTTGTGTTTGGAGAGTGAGACTTCGAAGCAGCAGACACCACCTCAAACACTTCATTACATTAACTCACGCCATATCCCTTCATGTACGGCAAACGTGCACGCCTACGTATGAAAAGATGACTCCTGCTTTTACATGGTCATAGAAACTTGTGCCGGCTCATACCTGACTCGATTTTTAACCTAAATCTTGGGGAAGTTAAAAAAAAATAATTCACAGTTAATTTAGTTGACTCAATTAAATTAAAATTTATCTTTAACTTTTTAATTTGTTTTCAAACAGTTTTTTTTAATTTTTTTAAATTAAAATAAATTAACTTATGTATTCAATTTATAACTTGAATTTTAAATTAAGTCCTAAATCAAATCGGCGGAGTTAATTTATGAACCGGGCCTCAAGCTGAATGACTTACTTAGTTTTAATAACCATGCATTTACATTATTACATACCTCAACTTAGACTCTCTCCTAGGAAAATTAAAAAAGATGTATGGTACTAATAATTTAATAATTTGACAAAGTCTAGAGGGGAAATCAATAACGAGGCAGGCAGTAAAGCCAGCTGCTGAATAGTGAATACAATAGCAGGCAGCGGCTATTGTTTGGGGTGTATTACAAAAAGATAAATAAAAAGCAAAGCACAGGCCTTAAATGAAGCGTTGTTTTCCACGAGGCTTCAAATAAAAAAGAGCTCCAAATTTCGTCAAGTTCTCTTTGGCAGCTTCTTTAAACTTCTCTCACTATTTGAAGAGACTTTGTGGCTGAGTCCACTAGATGAAATCATCCATTATTTGTACGGGTACTAGCAAAATCTGAAATATAGAGAGAGAGAGAGGGTGTCTGTTTTTATTTATACTTTTTCTTGCTTTACCTTTGTTGGGTTCTCTGGAAATACAGCAATGGCTGAGTATATTTGTGTATTAAACAAGGTGCCCGCTGATTCTCACTTCCCCCTCTTTTGTATGAGTATAATAATGGGATTTCCTTAAAATGCTGCTAGATTTTTTTTTTAAAATTTTATTATCTGGGTAGTGTTGAAGGATGCTTTTTTTTTTTTAGTTTAATTAATTTTAGTAGTTATATTTGCTGTAGAAATGGCTGTTTCTTCTTATAAATTATTGTTTCAGTTTTGTAAGTTGATGGTTGTGTGGAACATGTTTTGAAATGGGTTTGTTGAATAATGCATGTCCCGATCTGGGTTTTTTTCGTGGTTTTCCTAGTTGTTTATATTTCAATTTCTAAGCTTATTCTTAGCTTACTGTTCTCCAACCGACACTCCATTTCTTCTTCCTTTTATAAAGATCATTTATTTTTTCCTTTTCTGGCTGTTTATACGACATAGATTCTATGGTTTTGGTGCTCTCTGTTGTTAATTGTTTGTGGTGAAAAATTGTTGTTCTTTTGAATTATTTCTATTAGCACAGTAATTTCTTCACCTGCCAAGCTAAGATCAAGACTGGAACGATAATTTTACTTTAATTTCAGCTGTTCCTTGTTCTTTAAAGCTAGTTTGCATATTATTTCTTCCATTATTAACAAGCTTAATTTGCTCTTTAACAGGATACGATAATCATAAAGCCTGCTAAGAAAACTCCCATTTTGTTAAGGATGATAGTTTTAGTGTTTGCAATGGTCTGCGGTGTTTATATCTGCTCAGTTTGTTTAAAGCAGATAAGTACCCATAGTAAAATTAAAATTCAAGATATCCAAGTCATTGAGAGGCCGTCTCCTGATGTTGACCATGAAAATTTGCAAATTTCTAGTGTACATTATCCAAATCCTGAAACTTTTAGCAGGTAATTGGGCATTTCTGCCTTTTGTTTTTGAATTGGATTTAATTAAAAGGTGTGCTTAAGTACTGTGTTGGTGTGTTTCCAGGGCTGAATGCGCACATAATCCTGTGCGGTACTTTGCTATATTATCGATGCAAAGATCTGGGAGTGGATGGTTTGAAACATTGTTAAACAGTCATGTTAATGTAAGCTCAAACGGGGAGATATTTTCTGTTTTGGATAGGAGGATAAATATTTCATCAATTACACAGACTCTAGATAAAGTCTACAATTTGGACTGGTTCACAAGTGCTTCCAAGAATGAATGCTCCGCCGCAGTTGGCTTCAAGTGGATGCTTAATCAGGTAACTGAGGTGGAAAAGTAGGTTAAAGTTTAAATCTTTACCTTATTTGTGCTGCTAGGTGGGGTACTAAAAGACTTGTTTGATCACACACTGTTGGCACAGTAATTAGAAACGTCAAGCTGGCAGCTACCACTCTACATTAGTGGTTGCCCAGAATAACCTATCAATCTAAATCATGAAATGGATTTAGGTGTTTCCTGTTTTTCATTGATGTGCTGCTTAAATGGTGGTTTTAGTTTGAAAGGAAAAAAAGAAGGAAAAAATAGTATTTATGATAAAATATCCAACTTTAAACTCTCAAGGAGACATGCCCCGGGTCAAACTGTTTAGTGTTTAACAATCTTGTATTCATGTGTGAAACTATCGTAACATGGTATTGGCTTACCTCATGGTTCATCCAATCAGGATATATGGTATTAGAAACAAAATGGCAAGAAGGAACAGCATCAACTTTAGAGAAACAAAATGGCAAG
>Ga0325411_1009721_pt1 | contig 10226 bp, 8 predicted proteins | sample PopdelMetagenome_13_FD_206181 | JGI IMG/M metagenome (GOLD analysis project Ga0325411, IMG submission 206181) | Populus deltoides microbial communities from Bellville, Georgia, United States - Xylem-PdIQD-R4 | ecosystem: Host-associated > Plants > Phyllosphere > Stem > Wood/Secondary xylem...
AAAGTGAACAAGATAACAAATATAAAGCATGTTAGTATCCAACATTAAGGTCCATGTTAAGTTTATATTATACTTATTCTTACACCATTAGTGTACCCTTTTCACCTTGATATAATTAACTTAGCTAAACATAATGAAAGAGAGAAACATAAATAAACAAGAAAAGAAAATGAAAAGCATAAGCAAGAGATTAATATAAGAAAAACTTAAGCATTACAAAATATAAAGAGAGAGCAAGAGCATGATCTTGATCTGAACACCAAGATGCCTAAATACATGGCAAATGCCTCCTTTTATAGGCCAAAATTCGAAACTATTGATTTGTTGACTAATTGATGAATGGGTGGCCACATCTTGACTTGGTGACAATTCTTATCTTCTTGTCTGCCAAAAACATCATTGATAACGTCATAATTTGAACAGATTTCAATTATGAAAGTTCTAGGAAATTGTCTCATCTTTCCAGGGTAAAAATTTGAGATCATTTGGACTTCTAGAACTCGAGATATGGGCTGAACACTGAACAGTTGTCTGGGCTGCAGGACAGATTCGAACTTCACCAACATCTCTTTTCTAAGTTTGGCCATCTCTTTGTCCTTTCAATTTCAGTACTTCAACTCATCAATCAATTCTTTCATTTATGTGATAGGCCTGCATTTAAGATGAACATTTACCATAAATTAAAGGTATCTTATATTATTAGATATGTTATTATAAAACATGCTTTAGTTAAGGAGTTATTGATACTTCAAGTGCAAAATGATGATATAAAACCTTGATAAAAATACACTTTTAAGTACTAATCAAGATGCATCATTACAACATCTGGATGCAGATACTTTTTATTTTCACACTTCCTGCATGGACACCTAATACCGCCTCCAGTAAAATTTCTGGGAATAGATGTTGCGAAATTAATAAAACCCTGAACCCGTTACAATAATCCATCCTCCGCAATCCTTGGGGTGAATCTCGATACATCCATGAACGATCATCCATGACTTATATTGAACCTCTATAAAATTATGATGACATCATGTATTAATTAACTAAGTTAGGTAAATAAACTTGCAAAAATATTACTTTACCTCGAGATTATCCAACAAATCAATCACATCTTCTCATAAATATTAAATATTCATTATCATTTATCAACGTCCATACAAATTAAAATATATAAATTTACGGAAATTACCACTCCGCAATACCATTGATAAAACTTTAAACGGACCCATTAAGCAAGCTATTAATTATTTCAAAACAGCACATGTACTTCGGTAGTTCCATAAAGTTTTAACAATTTACAAACAAATACAATCTTACAAAATCTAAAACAAACCATAACAGGTATAGAATTATACATTCATATACTACAAGTTTGTTTGAGAAATAACAATAAAACATGTACATCTACTAACAAAATACATATACTAAAAAAATAATAAAATTAACATTTAATTAAATGTTAAAATTTAAAAAGATAGAATTACTTACAAAAATTGATAAAATCCGTCGGTAAATCAGAACACAGATGTTGTGACCACAAAACATCAAGAAATATAACTTGTTGTGCTGATATGAGGGAGATTTTTTTTTGGGGGGGGAGGGGGGGCTGGTTGTTTGCAGATGGGAAGAGTTGAGATTAGGAAGAAGAAGGAGAAATAGGGGAGGAGAGGGTCGGCAGAGCTGTCATATATTAACTTTTTCCGACGGTTTCACCGACGGATTTTCCGTCGGTGATTACGTCGGTGATTCTGACAAAAACACCGACACGTCACTATACGAATCTGCCATTTCAACTCCCTCGGTGAGTCCGTCGGAAATTTAAACGGCGAACCGGTCACGTCACTGTACGGGCTGTCGTTTTGAATCCGTCGGTGAGTCCGTCGGAAAAAATAACCCGCCAAAACCTCCACATCAGCGACCCGCCTTTTTTTTTTTTAATTCGAAAACTTTTCCGTCCGTAATTCAGTCGGTAACTACCGACGAAAATTTTCCGTCGGTAGTTACCGACTGAATTACGGATGGATAATTGTCCGTTGGTAGTTACCAACTGAATTACGGACGGAAAAGTGTCCGTCGATAATTTCGACCTCAAATTACCGACAGACGTATTCCGTCAGTAAATCCGTTGCTATTTAGCGAATTTCTGGTAGTGTTTTAATGTAGGATTTAAAACTCATTAGTGTGTGTAGTTGAATTAACCCAATTTCAGAAGTATATATTATTACTTTGTTTTTTTTACACATTAAGAACTTTATTAATTGATCATTACAGAAATAAATATAATTAGATTAGATTTATGTCGATTTTTTTTCTTAGTTCATTGTAAAAAATGTATTCCATTTGTTAAACCATAATATTGCAGCTTGAAATCGAGATTCACCTTCGTGCTTCTAAAATAAACAAATCAAAAAAGAAGAAAGTAAATTATTCTTTGTTTTCCCTTTTCCTTTTGCAATAATCGTACTTAATTGTTCTCATACATGAGAACAATTATCACACTACAACTTTAAAGAAGCATAGAATATAAAATTGTGTTCCACGTTCATGACGAATTGTCCTTTAATTCTATTTCCAACAAGCCAAAGGGACAACATTTCCTTCTGCTAAGACTATAGCTAGAGTGCAATGGAAACGATCACCAAGCTACAAGGCTAGCTAAAAGGTAACTACCCTGTCGTGATATATATATATATATATTCTTTGTTCTTTTATGTTGATAGAGAGGTAAGAAAACTGGTACAGTATTTTGGTCTTCATTTTGATAGAACAAGTGTCCATGTTATAAACAAAGAGCAATAAAGCTAGTGCTTCGTACACCCTTTGCTGCTTTGCTGACTTCCAACTGACTAACTTTCGCCCCTAATTAGATTTCCTGTTATCCAAGCTACTGCTCAATTCGCATCCGAGAACCCTTGAATAGTAAAAGCATAGTGCGAGTCTCAAAAAAAAAAAAAATTCGCTCTTTTCTGGTTGCAGAATCTTTCTAGCCTTGCTGGCCAGTATCCCTTGAATAGTAAAAGCAATAAGTTGCATTTTCTTTTGTATTTTAGACTACATGTTTTTTCTTTTGCTAGCACACCATCAAATTGTTTTAGACCAATAGATCACTCTTCATCATAGTTATTAAACCCGGCCCGAGGGTTGACCCGGCCAAGGGACCAGGTCCCGGGTTTCAGGGGTCAACTCGGGTCAACCCGGATTAACCCGGAAAAATTAAAAAAAATAAAGTTTTAATATTTCATATGAAAAAATCTATGTAAATATAGATTATACTGAAGTTTAAAAGAATATTTTAAAATTTTTTTTATCCCACATTAAAAAGATATTATGTTAAGCTTTTAAGTTAAAGTATTTAAACTAAAAAAGTTTTTTATCCCACATTGAAAAAACATAACTTTTTCCTTGGAAACATAGAGTATATTAACTAATGGGTTTCGAATCCCACATTGAAAAAACATAACTTTTTTCATGGGAACATGGAGTATATATATGAAAGGGCTTCAAATCCCACATTGAAAAGATATTATGTTATCCTTTTAAGTTGAAGTATTTAAACCAAAAGGTTTTTTATCCCACATTGAAAAGACATGGTTTTTTTCATGGGAACATAGTGTGTGTATATATATATATATATATATATATATATATATGAAAGGGCTTCAAACCCCACATTGAAAAAATATTATGTTATCCTTTTAAGTTGAAGTATTTAAACCAAAAGGTTTTTTATCCCACATTGAAAAAACATGACTTTTTTCTTGGTAACATAGAGTATATATACTAATGTGTTTCAAATCCCACATTTGAAAAAAAAAAAAAAAACCGGGTCTCGTCCGGGTTCGTCCGGGTCGCCTGGGTCCTGGGTCAACCCACCGGGTCGTCCGGGTTTGGCCGGGCTGTTGCCACAGCCAGTCTTTTGTTAAACCCGGACCGGTCCAGCCACCGGGTCGACCGGGTCCCGGGTCGACCCGTCGGGTCCCGGGTCGACCCGTCGGGTCCCGGGCCGGACCGGGTTTAATAACAGTGCTCTTCATGGATTAGAATCTAACGAAATAATTTAAACTAATAAGATGGTACACAAAATAATGATGAACACGTGCAAATCTTCAAATTCAAAGGATTTTTCATGTATTAGAAAGTTAATTTCAAATCATTCATTTAACGTAATTTAATAATTTAAGATGATTGATGTGACAAGTCATACTTGCTACATTATTTTGTTCGAAAATGATTGGTTTAAAATGAAAAAAGAGTAATTTTTATATTAGTTTGTTCGAAAATTGCTACATTATTTTGGTCTATGTTCGATAGAATGTGGATCCATGTTATAATTAAAGAGCGATTAAAGCTACCTCCAGTAGATGAGAAAGATTTGTGCTTTATATACTTGTGAATTTAGCTATCCCTTTCTGTGCAGATACGGCTTTATGTAAGTTCTGATGCAGTCAAACCAAAGAATGTGAATCAAATAAGAAGGAAGAAGATAAAAAAAAAAAAAAAAACAAATTAAAAAAAATCACATAAAAATTATAATTTAAAATTTATTATTTAATTTTTTTTTCTAATAGGTTGCTCTTGAAATAGAGATCACAACCTTTTAAATTGAATTTTAAAAATAAAAATAATCTGAATTCTAATTTAAATAAAAAAAATAACATGACATCAAATATTATGCTAAAAATTTAAAATTAATTAGAAAAATATAAAAAATTAAATAATATAGCAACTTTGAGCCTAGTTTAGAGGGCAATTCGAGCTTTGTTGGCTATAACCAGCTGACACTTTATACAAATGATCCTGGAAAGTTTTTTTTAAAAATTGAGATATATCAAACAATTGAATGAGAAGTTATGAATCTTTCCGTCAAATAGGTTGGTTTTAGTGACTTTATCTCTTTTTAGATTTGAACTTGTTCATACAATTCAAATATATACATGCTGCGCTGCCCACAATAAATCTATGTCCGATTGATCAGAATCTCTTGCATCAAGATCCTAGCAATACCTAGTAGTGCCGTAGACTAGAAATCCTAGTCTGTGTTAACCTACTTGGTTGACAAAATAAGTAATTATATATATACAAGTCAAATTTCTGGTTTTGTTAAGGAATAAGCACATATGAGTAATGAAAAAAAAATACCAATTGATTGTGGGGAAAAAAAAAAGTGAGTGACTTATAGTATGTTTTGCAGTGTGGTTACGGTTGCTTTTCAAATAACTTTTTGTACCGAAATGCATGTCAATGATATTTTTTTTATTTTTTAAAAATCATTTTTGACATCAGCACATCAAAACGATCCAAAACATACAAAACATATTAAATTTTAACAAAAAACAAAATTTAAATTTTTTGAGAACGCGATTTATACCGCGTTCCCAAACGGTATCTTAGTTATAAAATGAACCTATGATTCCCTAATTTAGATATTTAGATTGAAAATAATGTCCATTTATGTAAGTAAACTCTTACATGTGTAGCCCAGGGTGCATATTCACTATAGATTTGTTTTATTTCCTTATCATATATACAAGTTTATTGGTCTGAACTCCGCTATGGGTTAAATAATTGATTTTTTAAAATGTAAAAAAAAAATAAGAGCACAAAGAATTTTTATAGCAATGTTATTAAACCTGACCAAACTGGTTAATTTTACAACCTCGCAACTTAACTCTTTGCTTAACTCAAGTTGCCAATTAAATCATACGGAAGCTAACTCGAATTAAATAGATCAATTTCATGGGTCAAAATACAATCTTAATAATTGATAAAAACATGGTCTAACTTTTATAAAAACTTTAAGATGATAACTTTTTTTTAAAAAAAATTGAGATAATGATAGATTGGATTGATCTCAATCTCTCAGTGACACATGTCATGGGCTATATTAAGTTTAATAATTTTTTTATAAAATATTTTTTTAATTATATGATAAATATATGTTCATAAAATTCAGCACCAACTTAAAAATAGACACTTATTTTAGACAATGATAACTCTATAGAAAGCAATAAAAAATAAATCATGCAGTTTATTTCCCAACCAATTTAACATTAAAGGACAAAATTGAGGGGGGAAAATTAGAAAATTCAAAGGACCAAAAATAAAATAATCATATTCATTCAGTGGGTAAACTCATTAAACCTGTGAACTAGGTTACTCGGGCTAGCACACCGAACCTGTTAACCGAATTATAGACTCTAATGGGATTATAATTCATTTTATTTTTCAAACTATCTTTTATTTAAGTATATGATAAAAAAAATAAACAATCTCTAAATCGAACACCAACTCAATACTAAGATGTTGAAAAAGAAACATTAAACTCGCCAGATCTGTGAACCAAGTCAACCAGCCAAATTTGTGAACATGTCTATGGATTTTATAAAGTTTAATAAAATGACTTTTCTATGAAACTATTTTTTTTATAGTACGAGGAAGAAATTGATGGAAAAAAAAGTTATGTTTAATTAGAAGAAAAAAGACAGCTTACCAAACCCGTAAATTGGGGCAACCGAAGTTACCCTAGCAAACACGCAAGCCACACTAACCCTATATAAAGGAAAAATAAAAAGAAGGTTGACGTTATCATTATTATGATCACTTTCACTATCATTATTACCATTGTTATTATTATTACTGTTAATACTATTTTGTTGTTGTTGTTGTTGTTGTTATTAGCCTTGTTAGCATTATTACTATCCATTATCATAACTATTATGTTACTATTATAAATATAAATATAATAATAATTATTATTACTATTGTTATTATCACTATTATAACTATTACTATTACTATCAATAATATTAATACTATTATTATTGTTTTTATTATTATCTTTACAATTATCGATAATATTATTATCACTATTATTTATATTATTATCATAATTACAGATATCACAACCACCTTAATAAACTATTACTATTATCATTATTATCACTATCACAATTATTAATATTACCACCACATTATTATCTTAATAAACTATTAGCATCATCATTATCACTATTACAATTCTATTAATATTATCATTAGTTATTATTATTGTTATCAACATTACTTTTACAGCTACCATTACTATTAATAGTAGCACTACCACTACTATTATTATTACTTTTTTTTTTGGATATTCTCATTATTATTACTATTAATATTTTAATTATCATCACCATCATCATCATTACTATTATAAATATTATTATCACAATTATCATAATCACCATCATTATTACTATTATAATAAACTATTATTATTACCAATATTATTAATATTATTATCACTATTATCAATATTGCTAGCATTATTATTACTATTACTATTATTATTACAACAACTATAATTACTATTATTATTATTATTATTGAAATAATAAAAATCATAAACTTGATTTGAAGGATAAAATTAAAAACTGTAACTTTGACAAAAAGAAAAAGGAAACAAATAAGAAATGAAAAGAAGAAGGACCAAACTAAAACAAATATTATCACTATTGAAAAACAATCAAAAACTTAATTTGAATGATAAAATTGAAACTATAAAAACTTTGAAAAAAAAGCCAAGAAAAAAAAAATTAAAAGTAGAAGGACCAAATCGAAAAACATTATATATATACAAATTAGAATTGAAGGATCAAATTGAAAACAAACAAAAGTTCAACAAAAGGGAAAAGGACTAAAATAAATTATCTAAACTAGAACGATGGACTCTAAAACACCAACAAAAATGAGGGACAAATTTACTTTTTTACTGGTAGGAGAGAAATGAAGGATAAAAATAGAAAGGGCCACCAGCAATAAACCAATCATTTTTGGGTGACACGCGCCACCTATACAGGAAGAGAACACGAAAACGAACAAAACTACACAACGAAATCATATTTTTAACCACTAGGAGGCGTTGAACAAACCACTCCAAAAGCACGGGGCCTCCCACATGGCGCGTGCAATGCATTATTTAAATGGTAAATTACATTATACCCTTGACCAACCAAATAATCATCAATCATCATCATCATCATCATCATTACTATTATTAATATTATTATTACAATTATCATCATCATCATCATTATTATTATTACAATAAACTATTATTAATATTATTATCACTATTATTAATATTACTAGCATCATTATTACTATTTTGGTACAAAATGAAAGATTTGATAAGATTGGGGGCTTAATTAAATTTTGAATCAATTTAATTAATAAAATTATGAGCTTAATTGAAAGAATTTTCAAGCTCAAGGACTCAATTAAACTATGATTTGGTTTAATTAATGATGTCAAGAGTTTAATTGAAGAATTGATAAGTTTGGGGACTGAATTGAGCTTAAAATTAGTTTAATCAAAGAAATCAATGACTTAATTGAAGACATTAAAATTCAGGGTTGATTTAGGTCCCAATTGCAATAAATTAAAATTCAAGGATCGTTGTGTACTAGGAGCCGCAATTCAGGGGTCTAATTACAATGTCTCCCAGGGGGCCGTGTAAACAATGTTACAAATCAGGGGACCAGATTGAAAAATGGCCGCCCCACCCCCTAAATGGCGTCGTTTCATGCCCAGTCATCGTCTTGCTATCAGTGAAGAAAAAACAAACGCAATGCTGCCCGCTGCCCGCTGCCCACTGCCCAGATAGGCAGCCCAGCACAGATCGAGTTTTGTTTCCGAAGGTTCCCCATCCCATCAAACTTCCCCCAATAATGGCGGCGCGTGGGTACCCTACTCCACCACCAATTGGTCCCACCAAGTCCGACTTCTCCGCAATGCCCCAAGCTTCAGTGATTTGTTGAGCTCACCATTCACTAGTCCCCCAGTAAAATGCCCACCCTTTATCAATCACGTGATTCATTGCCCTCACTGTCTCTTGAATAGGAGTGGGCGATTACAATAGATGACATCAACAGAGTCCATATCCAATCTCTTAAGAGAAACCTTCGTACCCTCAAGAATATGTTTCCTAGACAAGCCTTTATCATTAGGACCAGGACCTCCCCAAAAGATCTTACTAAACACAGATTGCTTGACCCATGATTTCTTCGGCTCTTCCATTAGCATAAGCCTCTGCGGTATCAAAGAAATTGACACCATGGTCTCTGCAACATTGCAACAGTGATCTCGCTTCTTTGACATTTAGCTGGTTCCCAAAACTTACCCAAGCTCCTTATGAGAGCTGGCTCACTTTCAGCCCTGATCTCCCTAGATTCTTGTATTGTATTTTTTATTTTTTCCTTTTGGGGTAGATTGAAGAGAGAGAGAGGCGTGGAAGAATGGAGGAAGTGAAGTGTAATAGTGGTGTGTAATGGCTGTTATGGCTGGCTGAGGTGAAGGCTTTTGGTGGTGACTTGGAGGATGGGGTTGTTGGTGATGGGGTTGTTGGTGATGGTGTTACTGGAGGTGTAGAAGTGGGAGGTGGGTTAATTATTTTGGTCTAAAGAGAGGGATGAAGCTTTGTATCAGTGAGAGTGGGTCTCACGGCGCTTGCGAGTTAGGGAAGATGATGGAGAGGGTTGTTGGTTTGGGTTGTTACGGGTTGGTGCTAGTTTTGCTTATTGGTTCTAGTTTTCTGTGTGTGTGTGTGTGTGATTGCTGGTAGATGATGTTCACAGAACACGAAAAATTCTAATTCTAATTCTAATTCAAACGCACGCTAAATATTTATAATTTACTATTCCTGCACTTCCAGAACGACCACACATTAAACATTTATAATTTACATCCAATTTTATTACCATATAACTGATTGAAGCAAGCTTGAAGGCCTGTAATCATACCATTCAAATACCAACCTGTGACAAACTATATATAATACATAATGGCTTCAAGGCCGTCATTGAAAACAGCACAAACACATAAATATCACGAAACTGAATCACAACCATACATGCAATAAAACACAATATATAATGATCTATGGTAGAGGTTCAAATCATCAAGAAAATGGAATATCCTCTATGCCAGTTAACTCTCCCATATTAATCAACTCGACAGAGCTTTTTCTCCCGTGGTAGGCAAGGGACAAGAAACGGTGGCAGAGAGCTTTCCCGGTTATCTTGAGAATGTTGTATGTAGAGCCCATAAATGAGACGTACAGACGGAATTGCATTATTGCAAATACTAAGACTGGAAGGAATGCAGCAATGGAAAGGAGTAATGTTGTCAACTTTTTCTCTGACTGAATGAGTATCAAGATTGTGGCCCCAAAGGATAGCATG
>Ga0325411_1009722_pt1 | contig 10225 bp, 10 predicted proteins | sample PopdelMetagenome_13_FD_206181 | JGI IMG/M metagenome (GOLD analysis project Ga0325411, IMG submission 206181) | Populus deltoides microbial communities from Bellville, Georgia, United States - Xylem-PdIQD-R4 | ecosystem: Host-associated > Plants > Phyllosphere > Stem > Wood/Secondary xylem...
TTATTATTATTATTATTATTATTTTTTCGGTTATGAGATTAAATAAATATTTTTACTGTTTATTTTTTTAAAAGATAAATATGCCATCCAATATTAATGGGTAAGTAGAAAAGACTAAACTGCCCCTACACCAAGACTTCCTTTTCTTTTCCTTTTTTAACTGAAAGGCAAAAACATAATTTCGCTATAACAGTATCCAGTGCAACGTTAAAAAACCCATGCCGTTAATATTTTGTTCATAATATATATACAATAAACGCAGTCTCGCAATTTCAAAATTTATCTCTTTTAAAAATTCCACACCCCTGCCATAACTCCGGAAATTTAAAATCCTCTGGGGTTTTTTTATTTCCATGAAACCCCATAATTCTCCCCCACTTTCCCGAGAAAATCTTAACCCATCCGCATTTACTTATGACACCATCTCTATTAATGTCGAAGAATTTTTATTGCCGCTTAAACCCTCAAACTTAGGGTGTGTTTTCAGAATCGTAGACTTTCAATCATTGTTTTTTTGCGGGCGATTTTATAGCCGGAAAATCTAATCAGGGTTTCTGATTGTTTGAGAGAGATGGGAAGCGTGGATAAAAAAATTAGGGTTAATTTCAGTGGAGATGGAGCCGCTTTGTTGAGAGATAGAGTTAGCGAGAAGCTTAAGGAGTTTATGGGCGATTACACTGACGATGTTCTTGTGGTACGCATTTATATATGAGTATATGAATAATAAATTTCATTGCTTTTGTATTCTTTGAAATTTTGAATTTCGCGTTGCAGTGAATCTATTCTTTAGGGTTTAATTTTACTGCCTAGTTCTGAAGTCTAGATATCGTGTTATTTTTTGTTTCCTTCTATGAAATGATGGGGTTCATTTTATCCCGACTAGTTTGGGATTGAGTTTAGCAAAGTTGAAGTGAGTTTATGCTGTTATGAACTGGTTCAGGAGAGGTATTTGTGGAATTTCATTCTGTGATTTTTCATGTAGTGGAAAATGTTGTTGCTGGGCTAACATTAAGAGAGGTGAAAATGACATAAAATTAGAATCTGTTAGAGCTGTTACTTGTTAATGTCACTGGTTATGTGGACATGCACGGTGAGATAATTGGTGATAGCGCGTAGGTGAGAAGATAAATGGTGAAACTGTAATTGCTACATGTTTGCTTTTGAACTAGAGAATGTTCAAAATTGTGTGAGGGAAATGTGCCAAACATTTTTGTAAATTGACCTCATTTTCGGCGTGCATAGTTTGTTGAATGCTGTCCAACCCTCTGGGTGTTTTTAGGGATTTTGCATTTTGGAATTTTATCTGAGGCTATTATGATTCTGGATGTCTCGTTGATGGTTGATATTTTATCGCTGCAAGGAACTCTGTGGGTGGATTGCATATATATTTTATTTGCAATGACTTATTTTATTTCCTCATGTGGGCTGAGGTTAATGAATTTGAATATCTTGCAATAAAGCAGGGTTACCTCCAGGAAATTGGTTATGTGTAGATTGTGGGAACTTTTAAGGTTTTGCTCTAAGGTAAGATTCAAATGAATGACTGTGCACATGATAGTGCATTGTCTCACGGGTGTTGAACATGCTACATGATTATTGGAATTCTGTACTACATTGAGAAGTTAGCAAAGGCAATATGTTATTTATGAATATGAAAAAAAGGTAAGGAGTATCAAAACCTTGCAGGATTTAGAATTTGTACTTGAGATTATTTTTAGCTGCTTGGCCTTATTCACATGGGACTTTACAGTTATTTGAGTGGACTTTATCAAGTGAGCCGGCATTTAGCTGAATGAAGTGTTGATAAATTGGTTTTGTTGTGTCATGTTGCTCTCATTGGTGCTCAGGTACACGTAGGAATTTAATTCAGACTGGACATGGAGTTCTGAGTTGGTTCTTTTTTTCTATGTATAAAAAAAAAATACAAGGATCCTTTTGCTTTCATTTATTTTTTTGGGTGATTTGACTACGGGACTAATTTTCTGAATTTGGTACGGTTTTGGGTATTAGGTCAGGATCATGTACAGTTTGAGCTGGACTCTGGCCTGAAGTGGGAAGCCAATGCACTTGTGTATTTTTGAGATGTTGATGTATGTTACAGGGCATGCTTTGAGAGATTCTGTGACATAGGTTGAGAAGAGAAAAGCAGTAAAAAACAGCATTTACAGCTGAACAATGGTTAAAATATGAATAAAATTGAAGCTGTAACAAGATAATGAGGTTTAGGGTTCACCAAGAAACCTCTAAAATCTGAACAGATTGATAAATATAAAAATAGTCCTAGCAGCCTATTTACACTAGTTAAAGCCCTAGATCCTTGCAGGAAAAGAATACACTAGTCTTATTATCAATGCAACAAAACCTAACCTAAGGAAATATTTTAAAAGTCACATGGTAATACTCTTAATAATAAATTAATAATAATTTCAGAAAATAAAACTAATTTTAAGACTGCACCTGTGCTACTTTGTCTATAAATTTGAGTAGCTTGGAACTACCTTTATCTTTTTTCCTATGTTGTTTATAAAGGTTTAATCCTAAAAGTTCTTCCCAATGTCAGTTCTATACATCACATATTTGTTTCCAGAGTGATGTTCTTTTGTTATTGATACCGCATTTAGTATTTTTAAGTCCTGTTAGTTATTAGTTGTCTTAAAAAGCACATTCATAATACATTTCTATTATTACGATATTCCATGGTTCAGTAGAGGGTTTGACAATTTTCTCCTCAATGCTTAAAATATAAATGTTTTGGCAGGAATATGTAATTGTCTTGCTGAGAAATGGCAGGGATAAGGAAGAAGCAAGAAATGAATTGAATGTTTTTTTGGGGGATGACAGTGAGTCTTTTGTATCCTGGTAATTTGATTCTCATTCCAGTTATTGATGCGTTTGATATTGTAGAAAATATATTATTGTTAACTCTGTTTTAAGTCATTCCCATTTGTATAAAGAGATCACTTGTTTTTTAACAGGCTGTGGGATCACTTGGCTACAAATCTGGATTTGTATGTACAGCCTCAGGAGACTGGCACAGATGAAGTGGCCAGAACAAATCCCACACTGGTAGAACAGACTGGGGGGAATGAATCTCATCATATGGATTCTGAACCCCAAAAAGTGAAGCCTGATAATTCATATAGAGGCCGGCATAAAAGAGAATGGAAAGGTGTAGTGAGAGATGTGAACCACCGGCCTCCTCTTCGAAGCTCCGTGGTTGTTAATATTCATCAGGAGGAAAAAACTCATTGCGAAGTCAGTCGTGCAAGAAGATCTACATCTCCCCAACCTCCACAGCAGAAGAAAAGGAGTCAGCATGATGAGCGACAACATGTGAAGGTTTGGATTTCTAGTTTTTCTTTCATATTTGACTGAGTAGTATGGCCTAAAAGTTAATTACTTTTATTTTATCTAAATGGGCATTAACAGGTGTTCTTAAAATCAAGAATGGAAATTAGGAGATTTATGATATAATCTAAAGCTCCCAAAATCATAATAAAACTCTACACAAATTCATGTTTTGTTGGAAATTAGGAGATTTATGTTTCTGCTTTGCTTACAAACTTGAGGCCATAATTTTCTACCATCACTTAGCCTATAAAACAGCTTCTATTGCACATTATGCTGCACAGGGTTTCCACATTAAGAAAAAAAAACTTCAATTGTTAAAGTGAATGTACACACAATAGATTAAATAATTCCCTGTGGTTCAGACCTGGGGAACTATGTTTCTTAACTAATATTTGGAGGATGTATGATGTGTGATTGCTGGTGGTAGGGTTAGCAATAGACATACCTACTCATCTGATTTTGAATACTAGATTCCATCATCCTGCGAATCTTAATATAATTTCAATACTCAAGCTCTCTCTCTCTCTCTCTTCTTCTTTTTTTTTTAATGAAAATAAGTCCTTTGTCCCTTGATCATCAAATTTTGCATCCACTAACAAGCTTTTTAGCAGAGGGACACAGTTTCTCAAGCAACCAGTCGTGCTCCTCGACGACTACTTCAGTTTGCAGTGAGAGATGCTGTCAGAACTTTGAGACCATCTGGCATGGTAAAAGAACCCTCGCTGAAGCGTCTTCGCTCAGTAGTGTCTACATCTACTGAAGACACATCATTGGTTGATCGTCCTAGGAGGCTCCAGTCAATTGCAAGAGTTCCAAACCCCATGGCTACTGTATTAAAAGCTGTGCAAGAAGCTGCTGAAGATGTAGTAAAAGTTAAATCTTCAGGAAGTGTGTTTGACCGGCTTGGTCGTGATATGGATGCATCGTTGACCACTGAACAAGTCACTGAATTTAGAGATGCTGCTGTTGAAGATGACGAATATGAAGAACTTAGTGGAATTCAGGAGCAAAACCACTCAAACTATCCTCAAAGAAGCAAGTACTGTGAACATGGAGGGGCTATGAATATGATGGAGCATGAAGCTGGATTGACTTCTGATTTGATGTCCGATAATGAAGGTTATGATGATGCCAATGTTGTGGATCATAGGGTTATGGATGTTTCTCATACTGGCACATCTTACGGAAGCAAGGGTGAGGATGCACTCATGTCAAAATACAATTTAGCTAAGGATCAGTCAGCTGCAAACACTTCGCTTAAAATAGTAAACATTTCTGTGAATGTGAATACATGGAGGCCACCTCATTATCAAGAACCCAGGGATGCTGCAATGGATAATCAGAAATCGGTTCAGAATAATGAAGGAAATGCTGGGAGATTTGGTGCTAAGCTAATGAAGGAGGTTAGCAAGCCTGTCTCAGTTGGTAATGGAAATGTAAGATGGTCTTGTTTGCCAGGGTTCTTTATTCTTCTTGCCTTTTCTCTTATGAAATCACTTGCCATTCCTCCTTTTCGTTGACTGATGACACTTTTTATGTGGCGTGATGATGAACAGGCAAAACCTGCTGGTGATATTCAGCAAGAACCTCAGAAGCCTCCATCATCTGCATCTGGTCAGTTCTATAGAATCTTCTAAGTGCCATTGAATCTGTTGTTCTAATATGAAATGAAATTTATGTTAGTTTTGTTGCGACTTATGGAGTTACCCATTTGGGTGTTTTTCATGGTTGACATCATCTCAAATTCATCTATGGCAAGACGGTCACAATTCTGATGTGTCCTGCTTGTTTCTTATGGCCATTTTTCTGTAGTATTTAAATGAGGTTGTTGTTTTGGATGATTCTTCAGGTCCATACACTGCAGGTTGCCCCTTAGAAGATGCTGATTCTCGAACCATTTTCGTTAGCAATGTAAGTGCTGATGCGCATCAAGCTGTAGCTTTGAAGGATCATTCATCACTGTATCCTGGTAATATTTTCACCGCTCTATTCACAGGTTCATTTTGCTGCAACTAAGGACAGTCTGTCTCGGCATTTTAACAAGTTTGGTGAAGTACTCAAAGTGGTTATAGTAACTGATGCAGCAACAGGACAACCAACAGGGTGAGTTGTTTTACACTGGTCAGCTCTGTTTCCTTAGCAATTCTTTGAATTGTTTTTTGTTGGGGCTAAGTCAACATGACTATGCAGGTCAGCTTATGTGGAATTTATGCGCAAAGAGGCAGCAGACAATGCATTGTCTCTTGATGGCACCTCATTTATGTCCCGTATTCTGAAGGTGATGAACATAGAGACCATCTTATCTTGCTACAAGCAGTGGTCTTTTCTGTTCCGGTGTCTCTATTTTTTTGTTGCTTGCATGTCTGTCAGTTGAGGAGTATGTTCTGTGCATTTTCCTTTTTTTTTTTGAACTTTGTTTATTGGTTTGATAGATAGATGAAGTTGCCAAAAATTGAAAAAGTTAAATCAATGGCTGCATCAGCTGGAAGTTTTTTTTGTTATGATGTCAATATTTACGAACCACGCTCGTGTGCTTTTGCTCCTCATCGGCTGTGACTTAGTGGTTGTTTTGCAAGTTTTCTTGCAGCCACTATGTGTGCTCTTCTCGTGCACGTGGGGGCTTGCAAGTGCCTGTGTGCATGCATACATTCATAAATGAAAAGTATCGCAAAAGTACATCAAATGACTCCATGATGGAAAGTTGTTGAGATTTGTTCAGTTATATATATTTTTAAAAGGCCTAAGTTCTTTTACAAGCATATATTGAGCGATCAAGTTTGAGTGCTTCTGATATCTTAAGAGCTTTAGATGATTTTAATAGGTCTGTTCTGGTAAAATGATAATTGTGCAATGTGGTGTTGTTTCACAGAAGATCAAGTTTGAGTGCTTCTGATATCTTAAGAGCTTTAGATGATTTTAATAGGTCTGTTCTGGTAAAATGATAATTGTGCAATGTGGTGTTGTTTCGCAGAAGTTACGTGGTCCAAGCTGGTAGAGTCACACATGCCTGCTTGTAGATGAAGTGTTAAAACTGCTGTTTTCAATTCTCATTGATAATAAGGAAGCATCTTATTTTCTATGGAGCAATCAGAACTTAAAGCATGCTTTCATTTTAGCTTGAAAAGATGGTAGCTAGGATTTATATTTGATGAGCAATTTGTTGGAACCGTTCTATGGAGCAATCAGAACTTAAAGCATGCTTTCATTTTAGCTTGAAAAGATGGTAGCTAGGATATAGATTTGATGCGCAATTTGTTGGAACCGATGCACATTTTATTACTTTCTTAGGAGTCTTCTCCAAGATTTGGTAGGCATCTTAACAATATTTTTGTCGTGCAGGTCATGAAGAGAAGCTCTTCCAACCAAGAAGCTAATCCTATTACAACATGGCCCCGCATTGCCCGTGGATCTCCGTATACTGCTGGTAGGTTTTCTAGAGCAGCTTTTCCAAGAGGCACTACTGCTGCATTTAGGCCTCGGTTCCATGTGAAACCTGGTGTGAGAAGTTTGCAGTGGAAGCGAGATGCTCAAGCTACTCCAGCTGGGAGTAGTGCTGCAGTCTCTGGCAGCAGTGTTGTCTCCCCTTCTGTCCGCAGTCTCACCTATGTCCGCACAGAACCAAAACCAGATCGGTATTCGGGTACTGCTGGAGCTTGACAGCTCATGTTTTCTTTTCCCTGAACATCCGGATTTTGATCGGAACAGGTTGCATAAAATGCCTGAATCATAACTCTGGCAGATTTTTTGGTTCTAGGAAAGAGATGAATCCACAGATCCTCATCCTCAGATTAAGATTTTTCTGTACATGGAGGACATGCTAAAATTAGCGAATATTTGAAGTGTAGTGAACTGGGAGGGTTTCTTTTAGCAAATATTTTGCGGTTCTTTTTTGGAGGGGCTGGAGTTTGCTGGATCTGAATCGGAAAAATACCTGGGACTCTCGCAAAGCTGCCCCACCCCCGAGTTATATAAACCATTAGATTGAATTTTGTGAATAGGAAGGATACGGTTGATACCTTTGTCTTGATTTTGTTTTGTTCAGTTTTTTTTTTTAATTGAAAAAATAGACAAGAGAATGAAAAAGAAAAAGAAGTGACTAAGTTGCTGTTATTAGAGCATGTGCTCACCTTCTCTTTAGTATGTCCAAAAACAGAAAAAAAACATCAGGGGTTTTCGTTGCTTTGCTTTCATGTGATACTTGAAGATCTCCTAGGTTGGTTGGTGAACATGTTTCCAACTTTTACACAGGAAGGCGATATGTAGCCTTTAGTTTTTGCCTTGGTTGTATATTTTTTCACTGCGTGCTATCCATTAAATCAAGCTTGGTCCAGGAAGCCATTACGTGAAGCAGGTGGGGAAATCATTCAGTTAGAAAACCCCGTCGTATAATTCTCGTTGCCGAAACTTCCGAAGTTGCTAGATCTACAGGTTACATCTACGATAGCAGTAGCACCCAGATAGGTGCCTTGCTGATCTCTTGCGTAGCTCTTATAGTCACTCTTCACGTTAAATCTTTGACAGCCCATCGCATGTGCCTCTACCTGAAAAGTAGCATCGAGATCTGCTTTGTATTATACAGTAACCAAGCCGATGCCGCCAGATTTAGATAGTTTGGTGGCACCAGTATTTTACTTTGAACAATTCTTCCCCGGGGTTTTCATACAAGCCTGTTTGGCTATGAGAGTTTTATCCTATAAAACAGTCTCCTTCTGGTGGTGTTCTTTGAGCAGGGAACAAACTCGTAGCATCAAGGAGACTGGCTTTGTTGTTCTGTTCTGGTATCCTCCAAAGGATCACACCCGTTGATGATCATAGATCCGTTACATGTCTCTATGATCCATGTTCCAATAGATCATGTTGGGAAAGATCTGCAAGGTCAAGGGATGTAGGTTCCATATGATGTTGCAAGCTCACTAAACAACGAGAATTCCCCATTAGATGACACCTTTTCAGTTTCTGCTCCAATCTTCAAGTGTTCTTTTGATCAGCAAAACATCTACAGATCTACTCTACGAAGACAGTTTCTTCTTCTTGGGTGGCTGTATAGAAAAATTTAGAATGCACGTACACGGTGCTTTTTAACTTCGAGTTTGGCTGAATTTTCTGCAATTTCAAATTTTCTGGACAGCGTTGAGATTCAATTTCTGCACCTAAACCTTGATCGTAAGCACAACTTAACAATTACCATCAATATACGATGTTTGTTAGGATCAACAATTCATGGATGGAACTGGTTTCTAGCAAATTTAAATGAAAATAGCATATCATTAAAATATAGTTATCTCTGACAGTTTAAAGAGTATTCCTGCGTCTCGCACTGGAGGTAATGGCGGATGCAAGAAATCGGGGCCCGGTGTTTAGACAAATATCAGCAATCGCTCACCAAACATGCTATATTTTTTCTGGACTATACTTTCTCAAACCATTAACCCAACCCACGATCCTTTCTAGTCCCTGTATCTTTCTGCATTGTCCAACGCCAGAGCAGGTTTATAGGGAAAGAAACTATTTAAACCTGTTTGGATGTTTGAACAGCACCTGTCTAACAAATGAACCAGGAGTCCAGAGATAGCTGATATTATTGGATCAACCAATGGATATGTCTGAGGGATTAAAAACTCAAAACCGTTATACCCATGAAGGTGAGTTGCACGAAGGCTGAATTCCCAAAGGAGCCAGAAAGCATAAATCCCGTAATTGGTAGGGCTACAAATACAAGTAACGACGATACCATTCAGACTTCCCTACTAGCTATCAAAATTCAAATCATTACTTCCATGCTCAAAATGGCGATGATGGCGAATCTGTGACATAAGAGTTGTATTCAACAGCAAAGCCCAAAATAGACCTGGCCAAAAATAATAGGCACATTCGTACCCAAAATCGCGACCACCATAACATGAATTTTCTGTTTGGGACATCTTAGGAAGTATAGCAAACACAACAACGTGAAGACCCTTAAAGAAAATCCAACCATGAAAATTAACATTTATTATTATGATAACTGAGACTTGAAAAATCAAAATGGAAGAAATCATCTTGACAACGAAGTGATCAACAGCCCAACAGACATCCCCGCAATGCACAAAAAGGAAACCCCGCGAACCCTCACAAAGAAGATATTCAAGTTTTTAGCAACCTGAAGTGTTAAAGTCAAAATCTGCAACCTTCCTAGCTCCTCCATCTTCTTAAAGAAGTACATTGGCTTCAATGATTGCCTCAACATAAATGCCAAGGTAAAAGGGAATCCGAAAGCCACAAAACTTTGAATTGACACCTCAGTCATGGGAGCTGCTTTTGTAACATAAGAGATCAAGGCTCCAAGTCCTAGTTGAACCAGACCCAGCACAGCAACAGCTCTGCTCAGACCATAAATATTCTTCATCATACTTTCCAAAACCTCTCTGGTCTCATTGGCTAAAGCTGAGAGGTCCCTTTCTACAGTTGGTCCCTCAATTTCTTGGTGTTTGAGATCAGGGATTTGGCTTGGATGCTCGCTTTGGTTTTGGGACTTATCGGATTCTGATGGTGAATTTGAACTTGAAAAATATCTGGGTTTAAGGTTCAACAACCTAATACATCTAGGATTTTTCAGCTCACTATCCAAACTAGAATCCTTGGATTTTGTAAAAATAGAACCTTTTTGATTGAAATCAGGGGTTTTAGCTGGATTTTGGGCTTTTCCAATATCAGATGCGGAAAAAAAACTAGAACGAGTAAAGCCATGACCTCTGGTTTTAGTACTAGAACAAGAGTACGATCTGATAAAATAGAGAGTAAGATTTGGGGGTTTTGGGTCTATTAGTGATTGGTGTTCCAGAGTGGAGTAACGAGCAGGAAAGCTTGAAAAGGAATTAGAGATATTGAGATTAGT
>Ga0325411_1009724_pt1 | contig 10223 bp, 1 predicted proteins | sample PopdelMetagenome_13_FD_206181 | JGI IMG/M metagenome (GOLD analysis project Ga0325411, IMG submission 206181) | Populus deltoides microbial communities from Bellville, Georgia, United States - Xylem-PdIQD-R4 | ecosystem: Host-associated > Plants > Phyllosphere > Stem > Wood/Secondary xylem...
TAATCCTGCAAAAAAAAATTCATAATTTAATTTCAGTGACAGAAAAATAAAAAATATCAACCAATAAATAATCAATTAAATTGTCAAATTTAGGATGTGAAACGGCAGTCAAAACTAGAAGACAAAACTCAGTAAAACTTTGTCAAATTTCAGCCAAAAATATTCAGAAAAAAAATTCCCAAGTTCCTCTTTTTTTTTTTTGTTAGAAAGAAAATGCATGAGCAAATGAAAAACATAGAGCGAAAACAAGAGAAAACTTTTTTACTTTACAGATTTAATTTGGAAAGCAAAAAAAATTAAAATAACTCAACTGTGTAGAACTTAAAACCCAGCAACTTCCATCTTTTTTTTCCTCACACTCTCAAACCTCAAAAGCAACAGAAATGAACCAAAAAACTTAAACAAAATAAAATGAAAATACTAAAAGACTTGTCTTTTCCTTGGTTTTCTCAGCAACCAGACAGAGAATAGAGAGATTCTGCAACATTCTTTTGAACGGTACCGTACCTCATTTAGCAAAATAGCTCCACATTTCAACCCGAAACTCTGAAGAAATATCTATAAAACAACAAAAATGTTAACTAACATAATAAAGAAAATAAAACAGAGCTAAAATAAAGAAAACTACAAAACAGAGAGAGAGTGTAAAGAAAACAGAGTTAAAAATTGGTAATCACATTGATCAAAATTCAAAGCAGTTTCTCGATTAATGTTAAGAGATAAGTTTTTTTAAAAAAAACAGAAAGAGTTAAAAAGAAAGAAAGAAAGAAAATGAGAAAGAGAAGAGTAAAGAAGAGGACCTGAGAAGAAAAGGGGGGAGAGAGAGAGAGAGAGAGGGAAGGAAGAAGAGGCTTCTTCTTCTTGTTGTTGTTAATCTTTTCCTCTGTGTTAGTATATGAAGTCTCTGAGAGAGAGAAAGTGAAAAGTGAAAGCAGATGGAATAGACAGTAGATGATACATCAGTTTTTTCACACAGCACAACCTCCCTCTCTGTCTCGGCCTCTCTCTCTCTCTCTCTCTCTCTCTCTCTCTCTCTCCTGCTCAGTGGCGCTTTTTATGCTTGGGTTTTTTATTAGAGGGTATAGACAGACACGTTACATACTGCATTTACTCGTCCTTCCTACAAACGACGTCGTAATATCTACATAGATTTAATAACATTTTCTTTTCTTTTCTTTTCTTTTCTCACCTAGCGCGTTGCACGAGGTCATTAATTATATATTAATGTGGTAAACAAAATTAAAAAATTACCACATTCAATTCAAATTTTAGTTTTTTTCACAACCCCGTAGAGTAAAGGTTATAATTTAGACCTCGTCGATGTTTAAGAAAAATACTAGTTCAAGTTAAGCTACAGTTATTATTATTATTATTATTATTATTAGACCGCTTGGATAATTCAACTGCATTTTTTAAAAACTAATTATTCATTTTAATTTCAATCTTTTATATATATAATTGAGTACGTCATTCAATAGATATGTATAACACTGTTTTTTTTTTATTTGAAATTATATTTTTGTGTGTTTAGCTTAAAAAAATATTAAATTAATATTATTTTTAGTGCTTCTATGATTTTAATTTGTTATATAAAAAAAATATGAAAAAAAATATTTTATTATATTTTTAAACAAAAAAAACACTTAAAACAAAACATATAATTACATGATTACTTATTTCTATACAGCAAAAATCACTCCTGTCAACATTTCGACCCCTAATGATTTAACGGTTGAAGAAATGTTCATATAAAATGAAGCTTAATTAAAAGAACAAAAATGCTGTATGAATGCACCATCTTAGTCCTCAACTATCCAAAAATACTTCACTTCCATTAAATTATTTTTTATCGAATTAATTAGCTTCCAATAATGCTTCGAAAAATTAATTTCTGGTCTTCTTAATTCATTTTCCTTGGAGTTGAAGGCATGCAAATCATTTTCCATAAATATGTTGGACGACCTCGATCTCTAATTGATCGATCGGATTGGTGGAAAAAGATCCTCTACTCTATTAATTTTTTTCCCCACCAGAGTACGTTTTATTTGATTTTGATTAACATAAAATTTGCTTCAATGATATCTCTACTTTTTAAATAAAAAATCTAATCTCGAAAAATTGGCCTGACAGTTAGAGAAGTTTGCTCATTTTCTTAATGAATTATTTTGAATTCACTAGCTAGAGGTATATACGTTTTATTAAAATTTGAATTTTTTTTAAAAAAATTATATTATATTTTATTATTTTGATGTATTGATATCAAAAATAAATATTTTAATATATTTTTAAATAAAAAAATTTAAAAACAATACCTCTATCCCACTAAACACTTCTTTAATTAAAATTTAAAAATAATTTTTTTTAAATAAAAAATATTATTTTAATATATTTATAAATAAACTGATATTTGTATAGATTTACGCGGATTAACTCTGATACCCTTATCATCGTATCAGTTTGTGTGTGTGGCAGTTTATTTTGTTTTTTATACATTAACACTGCGTATGACAATCAAATTAAAAGGAAATTCCATTTTTTCCCCCTATATTATCACTCTACTCTTCCAAAACCGACTTTTAGGCCAAATTTCTTGATGAACCTCGATGCTCGTGTCATGTGCGGTACAGGGAAAAAATACACAGCCATGCATATGGTGACCAAAATCCAGCGTTCCAGTAGATTCTCCAGAGGAGCATGTCTAAATTCCAGCAAGACCTGAAAACTTAAAATAAATTGGATAATTAATTATCTAATCATTGTCATAAACAGCCAATTGTGATTAAAAGCTTGATGAACATTTTAAACTTACGTGGATTTTAGGGCTTGGTAATTAATACTGGGATCTGAATTTTGATGTTATATCTAGTTAATTCGAGCAATAGCTTGTGCATAGTTGAGCAGTGCCTACCATTTCTACCGAATATAAGATTTGATCCAGGAATTGAAAAAAAAAAACTGAATTATCAAGTCAATTCTTGAATTATTAAATTAAATTGGATCGGTTATTTTAATTAAAATTAAAATTTTTTGTTTTTTGATTTTTTTCTTAGTTCTAATTCGATCGAGTTTCATCAAGACAATTAAGTCATTAAAAAATTAATTAGATCAAATAAGTTTGGATAAAATAATATATTATTTGATTTAATTAAAAATGTAATATGAATAAAGCTCTGAATTGTGGGTTTTCAAGAATAAACTCTTATAGCCCATTTGAGTTTGACAATTATAATTTTTAGCCAGGTGATCACTATATGTATGATTTGTGGAAATTTCACAAGCTTTTATCCTAGACTTGTAAATTATTATTATTATTATTATATACTAAAATATGACGGGTTTTCATTGTTTATTGAAAACTACCCACTTATTTGGAAGAAAAAAACAATTAGTCCCATAAATTTTTTTAATTTTTTATATTTAATCCTTGTAATTTTATATTTTTATATTTAAAACCTCAAGTTTTATCTTCATCATGTCTTAGTTTACGAGTCATAAATAATGAGACAAAAAGTTGCTGTATAAAAAAAGGGTGAGCGAGGGAAAGAAGTTCGTTCAACTACACTCCAACCATAAACAAATATCAATCTCATATATACCAGTGGGCTTGTGTTGAAAATGAGAGTTTAACATGGTTTTTTTCTCTCCTATAACTAGGCTGAAAAAAGTAGATCATCTTAGTTTGGTTTAATTTTTTGTATTTAAGATTGATTAGAAGGTGTTTGAGGATTAAAATATAATTAATTATTGAGGTTTTTAGAATGTTTTTTTTAATATTTTTAGAACAAAAAAAAAATTAAGTTTTGAAAGTTAAAAAACCTAGCTTAATTTTCCTGCAAGATCACCCAAAAAAGAAAAAATCGCTGCAGTCAATGCATTGTCCACTTCAATTTTTTTTTTATTTAGGAAACGAGGCAGCCCTCAGGCTGCCCTTCTTAGATACCAAGCACGCGGGTATGCTCCTACTGGTTCTATAAATATTTGTTTCTCTATTTCATCATAAATTCATATTTAAATCGATAATTTCAATTTAATTTTAAAAATTCATTTGTACATGTCAAACCTTATAAATAAAATTAGAGCTTTTATAATTATATTCGCAGTAACCCTGTTAATAATTATATATGAGCGTGATATACAATAAATTGTAAAAAAAATCGTACATGAATATTCAATGAAAAAAATAGGTATTTTTTATTGTTAATTTTTTACATAGTTCTCAAAAATTATCTTTTATTTTTCCTTTTTCATAAATCCACATGAAGAAATATGAAGACATGCATGGTTTCTAATTTTTGTTTGAAACTTACGTTTTAGATTATGATAAGTTTATTATTTAAAAAACATGTTACCAATGAAAAAGATATATTTGAGGAAAAAATAATAACAATGAAATGAGAGTTTTATCCCAAGAAATATTTTTTTCCCTCCTTTATTTAAATTGTTTACATTCCCTTGAATTTTTATTTTAACTACCTTGTATTTTTCTTCAAAATAACACTTTTGATTAAAAAATATGTTTTTTTGTTAAGATGAAAAAAATGCATGGATAATAAACAACTTAAAAACTACATTTCCTCTTCCATGATATTAAATATTTTAAATTATTACAAATAGTTATTTTAATTACTGCATAATTAAAATAAAAACTACAATATTTGTCCCGCAACTTCGCGACATCATAAAATCTAATAGCAATTAGCCAAAAATTTTATCATTATATTTTTACCAAAAAAAGACAGATCAAGAAAAACACGCAAGTATAATTTTTCCAAATTCTTGGGTGCATTGGGCTCGCACGTGCCAGCACAAGCACGCCACAATGGAGATGCAGTGGATTCGATCAAAGCCAGGCCTAGGAGCTGATTGGGTCTGACCTGCGCCAAACCCATCATGATTAGGTGTGGCGGTGTGGTAGATGGTGTCAAACCCCGTGCATGAGCCTGACAGTACGTCAACCTCTAGTACAACTTAGGTATGGTGTTGGACAGGGCCACGCAATATCTGGATCTGGCACTGCCCATGCTTAGCTCTTGCTCTGGCAGGTGCTGCCATGTCTGGTAGCTTGTCCAGTGCACTATAAGGCTAATAGAGTGAGCTTAACAAATGTTTTTTGAAAATGTCGAGCTCGAAGATTTCTATCATAACAGCCTAGGCATGGTCGGATTTGCTACACCCATGAATTCAAATATAATATCCAAATCTAACACTATCAATTCTATATATTTTTATATAAAATCTTGAAGAATTTATTTCTCAACAAATGTTCCGAATTAAAGAATTCTACAATCTGTCAACAATATTAGATATATTAAAGTATTTCATGATCTGTTGTTTCTTTATTTTTTAGTTGAATAAAATAAAAAGAATACAATCTAAAGTATCACAAATATAAAATTATACTTAAATTCCTCATCTCCACAAGATAACAAGGCTCATGACTTGTAAATATTATTATATTTTTTATATGGGTACTAATTACATGCTACATTTGCCTACAAAACACTAATTACCAGACATGTTTTAGACTTCAACAAATAAGGTAAGGGAGTTCGAATCATTTCTGATTTAGCAAAATACTTTTGTGAAGAGAAAAAGGAAAGAGAGGTGAAAATGTCAGGATTGAGGACTGATCAAACCCTTTTGGAAAAAAAATTCAAAAAATTGGTGATTATCATCAAAGCAAGAAGAAGAGGAAAGTGGAAGCGATAGGAGAGGCAAATAAAGCCGGTTAGGGAGCTGCTGAGAAATCTGAGCAGCCGCATTAATCAGAGTGTCTGTCTGCAGAATCTTTGCCGTAAAAGTTGTACGCTGATCCCTACAACTTGTTCACGTAAAAATCCAAAATCTAAGAGACATGTTCGGTACCCAAACAGTAGAAACAACACCACAACTTTTAAGGTTAAAAACAAAAAAAAAAACCTACAAGATAAGGTTGTTTAATACTACACCTACATCTAACAAGGATGCTGTTGTCTTCCTATCGCCCTTGAAAACATCAACCTGCCTGCAAGTACGAAACTGACAAGAATACTTCGGTGATGGCTAAATCGACCAATGAGTCATTAGCATAACAGGCAACGAACGAATTAAGGGGCAAAAATACTTCCTTCTATAAGTTATTCAAAAATTTAGGAAATAAAAGTACAACTTAGTTAAAGGAATGTCTTTCTTTTGGCAGCATGGACTTCCTTCTGAATTATGCCGTCTATCCTGCATGCATTTGCTGGCAAAGCAACTCTGCAGCAGTACACCCGCAAGAGTTTCTTTAAAAAAACAAAAAAAATGGCCAAGATCTTATCAAATTAGCACTTTTAAAATAAAAATATTGAATTATCCCTGTAAAATATTGAATTCCAGTAGCATAAATCTTGTTTTTAATTATTATTTTGTTTACCTAGGTTTTGGGATCAATTATCCCTGTAGGATCAATTATCCCTGTAAAGGTAAAATAGGATGGACACTCATCATTGAAAAAAGCTCATCTCAGTAAATTTATTAGTCATATAATATCATCTATCCGTCTTTGACCTCGTTCTATAACAAAATTTATCAGTTCTCACAAATCTTTGGAGAAAACTATCCACTACAAAAAAAAAAAACATAATTCACATAAACCCTAATAAAAAATTACAAAATTTAACAAAGTTCATTAATTCTCGTAAATTATCACCAATTCTCCTAAAGTATATAAATCCTAATCAAATCTTACTAAAATTACCGATTTGACAAAATTATTAAATTCTTAGCAATTCTTATAAATTCAACAATGCTCCCAAATCACATAAGCCCTAATTAATTTAATTTATACCCAAGGGATATAATTTATATTCAATTTATACCTAGTTGATCCACATTCAACTAGACCATAGCATAACAAAATAAAATCCTAACATTCAAATTATAATTTTTTATATATATAAAATTAAGAGTGGGATAGAGTGCTAAAACGATGGCGATGCAAACTTGCAGCAACGGGGGACGGGAGGGGGGGGAGTATGGTGTTTTCAACCGGATAGTTGTGTTATTTGGTTATTTTCTCAAGCGAGCTAGTTAGCCAGAATTTTTAGCTAGTTATGTTATTTTAAAAAAATAAAAGAAAACTCCACGCGCAAACCATGTTAGGCATAAGAATACTTTATAGTATAGAGTAATTATTGACATTTGAATAATTAATTTTTTGTTTCACCTTGAAAAAAAAGACATGCACAAATTAAAAAAAGAATGTAAAACTTGTAATTAACCTACTAAAAGTGATATAGAACATCTTCATTTTGAATTTCTCTATATTTTTTTTCAAGTAGGCCCAGAAAGTAATTAATATAGGATGTCACAAGTTAGTCTTTGAGCAATATAAATTTTTTTTATGAATCTACTTTGCAGATTTTATTTAAAAGTTTGCTCGTAAATATTTAGCGAGGTATTCTATTATTTTTCAGACATGATTTTTATATATTTTTGTATACATAAAAAAATATTGGTTCAACTAGACCATAGCATAACAAAATAAAATCATAACATTCAAATTAAAAAATTTTTATATATAAAATTAAGAGTGGGATAGAGTGTTAAAACGGTGACAATGCAAACTTGCAGCCATGGGGGAGAGGGAGGAGTATGGTGTTTTTAACCAAATAGTTGTGTTATTCGGTTATTTTCTCGAACTAGCTAGTTAGCTAAAATTTTTAGCTAATCGTGTTATTTTAAAAAAATAAAAGAGAACTCCACGCAAAAACCATATTAGGCATATGATGAGAAAATTTCATGGTACAGAGTGATTAGTGACATTCGAATAATTAGTTTTTTGTTTCACCTCGAAAAAAAAGACAGGCACAAATAAAAAAGAAAATGTAAAACTTGTAACCTACATAAAAAAAATATTGGGGTACAATTTTTTTTTTGTGAAAGTATTGTAAGTTTTTGTCTATAAATTAAGAAGTTTTCATTAAAAAAAAACATGAAATACGTAAAAAAAAAATTGATTAAAAAATATATTTTTTTACTCGAGAATATAAATTATAAAATTATTAAAAATATTTATATTTTTTTACTCGAGAATATAAATTATAAAATTATTAAAAATATTTATTATAGCTACAGTATAAATATATAAAATAGGTTTCAAAGCCGGCTCGCAGCATCGTAAGGGCAAAACACTGGTTTACACTAATTAAGGATCCATTTGCTTTACAGGACTCGACAAAGTGGCTTATGAGTTGTTCATGAGTGCTCTCGTGAACAAGATCAATAAGTGATTTTTTTGTCTTGTCCCACCACCTTCTTCGGGGCCAAGCTTGTTTTGTCTCGTGGTAAAAAAACAAATCTAAGCAACCACCTCTGCTTGTTTTTCTTTAATTTTAATTTTTTTTTATCATTATTCTGGCTTGTGAAAAAAATAAATATATTTTATCTATGAAACAACAAATAAATTATATTTTTGTTTCTCTTGAATTTGAAAATATTCTGACTTATGAAAAAATAAATATTTAAAATAAATTGTGTGATTATGAAAATAATAATAATATTTATTTTAAATCATTTTTTTTTAAAAATCATAAAAATAATTAATTATTTTAATTTATGACTTGGAAATTATTGATCATGTTTACGTACAAACTTGTAAATAAAATAAACAATTCAATGAAGTTGAAGATACGTTTTAAGCGCCATTATAAACTTTGGCTTTGAAATTAAAAAAAAAATCCCGTATTAACTTTAGAAACTTATGACCATAATTATGTGGTCGGACTTTCCATCCAGAAGGCAAACTCAAAAAAAAAACGAAGCAAGATTCTTAGTTAAAAAATGTTGAGGTATAAGACTTAAAATAAATAATTTAAAAAAAACAATGAAAAAAAAACCCAGAGTCAATCAGGGTTAACCCGCAAATCCCAAAATCATGAGAACATAATTCGAATAACACCATAAAAACAAAAGTGAGAAAAAAAGAAAAAATATCAACTCTATTTTTTTAAAATGATAAATGAAATTAAATAAAAAAAAGACTAAAATCAACCCATATTAATCTTTGACACTCATGATTGTGGTTAGGAGGCCGAGACTAATCTTGTAGAAGGCAAGTAAAAAAATGTGATGAAGCAAAATTCTTAATAAGAAAAATGTTGAGAAACGAAACTAAATTTAAAAAAAACAATAAAAAATTATCAAAAACAACCCCAGTTAACTCACTAACATCGAAATCATGAGAATAAGATTTGAATAATTCTATAGAAAAGAAAGCAAAAAAAAAACATAAAAGATCAATTCAAAAAAAATTATATATTGAATGATAAAATAAAAAAATCAATTATACAAAAGGTTTTATAAAGACAAAAGTCAACTTGTGTTAACTTTTGAGATCCGTGTCTCAATAAAAAATTGTGGAGGGATGATTTTATTTTTAAAATATAATAAAATAAAGATTCAAAACAAAATTAATACCAATAAAAGGAATGGGGGCAAAATTCAACATGTAAAATTTGAAATCAAATGACAAGAAATAAAATTTACTGAGTGGAAAGGTTTAAAAATATAGAGGATCAATTTTGATATAAAATTCAAATGCAACCTAGTGATTATGAATGAAATTAAAGAAAAAAATTCAATTAAAGAAGAAGAAAAATAAAATAAATTGTAATAAAAAAAAGATTAAATTGGACACACAATATAAATGGCAGTACACACACCTATAATTTCATCAAGCAACTTTTCTTTTTATTAATATTTTATACCTGTAAAAGATTAAATTGCCAATAAATTAATATTGATTATAACAAAAAAACTAAAAAAAAAAACAAAAAAAAAACCTCTTAAAACGAAGCTTTATTTTTGTTGGTTCTTACGACAGTTTAGAAATTTAATTGTGTTTAGGAAATAAAAACATCTAAAACACCCTTCATACAAGTTAAAGATTTTTCTTACAAGTCTAATTAAGTTATTTAACTATTATTCACGATGGAGGTAATTAAAAGTTGAATTTATCCCAAATCAATTTGTCAATTACTAACGTGTCCTCATAAAAAAACCCCTCAATTCTTATGTTAGTATATGATTCTTATGTTACTGCGAGCCATTAATCATATACCGTGGAGAACCAATCCTGCAGCTTAATTTAAAAAATTATGACGTATGAGAAAGGAAGTTGAAGACAGTAATCTCCCTGACCTCGGCTATCAATTTAATGGATACAGTTGAAGTAATTGGGTGTTATATATAGATTACTAACT
>Ga0325411_1009726_pt1 | contig 10221 bp, 5 predicted proteins | sample PopdelMetagenome_13_FD_206181 | JGI IMG/M metagenome (GOLD analysis project Ga0325411, IMG submission 206181) | Populus deltoides microbial communities from Bellville, Georgia, United States - Xylem-PdIQD-R4 | ecosystem: Host-associated > Plants > Phyllosphere > Stem > Wood/Secondary xylem...
TAAGTTGAATTGCTTTTGCTCTTGCTCAATTCTATAGTTTCACTTTCTTCTTTGATCTTATCCGGCCCTACAAATGCTTGCAAAAAGCACTCTATCATATGATTTGATTTTCCGTTTTCTTCCTTTTGTTTACTTCCTTCTTAAGCTGCCTTTGTTTTTTTTTTCTTGACCCATACAAGCACCTACGGACTCTTTCTAATTTTTTTTATTTTTTTTTAATGATTTCAACTTTTGAATTATAGGTATTTTGATCATGTTGACGGATTTTAAAAGTGTGGTAATGGTTGTTTTTTAAAATATTTTTTATTTTAAAATATATTAAAATAATATTTTTTATTTTTTAAAAATTATTTTTAATATTAACATATCAAAATGATCTAAAAACATAAAAAATATATTAATTTAAAGCAAAAATAAAATAATTTTTTTAAAATTAAAATCATTTTTCAACCTCAGTGTTAAAGACTGTCTTAATCCATTTTCTACAAATAAATCACGGGTTGCGTGTATTTCATTATAAAATAAACTAAAAACATTAAAAAATTATATAAAAAAAACCATCAAGAAATCAACCTTCCCTGCTATTATGATAAAAATATTGCTACTATACTATTCTATGGCTTTTAATTTTATGATTTTTTGTGTTTTTTTATCCAGAAAAAAATTGTCATTTTTTATTGTCGATCTAATAGCAGGGACAGGGCGTCGCTCAAAATATCGTACGATATAAAGGATAAACTTAGTGGGGGAAAACTAATTGAGGGACTGTCAATAATAAAAGACATGGTTCTGGGGGCATCCGTATAGCTTAGCCTTCAAGTAGATGTTTGAATAAACATTTTTTTAAAATATTTTTTAAAATGTATTAAGATAATATATATATTTTTAATTTTTAAAATTTATTTTTAATATTAATACATATATAAATTAAAAAATATTTTTTAAAATAACAAAATTATGGTTAAACTGCTACACAAACAATATATAAGGAGGTGTTTGAATTTTTAATGTAAATATGTTTTTTTAAATAATTTTTAATTAAAAAATATATTAATTTTTTTATTTTTTTAATATTTTTAAAAATAAAAAACATTTAAAAAAAACTGTACCAAACAACCCGAATATAAACATAAAGCGATATTGCACCCAACTCCTCGATGTCTTGGTAATTCTTAACGGTATTGAAATGTTTGAAATACTACTTACACCTCGCAACTTGTTTGTTTTATCCACTATGGTCCCTTTGAAATTTGAATCCTTTGGATCCGACGACAGAGAATGGAACCGAGAAATTAGAATCGGAACTTTATTTTCAGAAATAAAGATTTTTAACTTTAAATAAATTTAATTGAAATAAAACAATAACTAATAGAAGCATTATAAAGAGGGAAACTACTAGATAATTACCGAGAAAACCACAATTCCTTCTTTTTTTTTTCTAATAATAAAATAACAGCTCATTAAGTATCAAACATTTATACAATTATCAAATTAAAATAAAAACATAGTTTTTCACTATATTATATGCCATTTTTTTTTTCAAGTGAAGATTTGAAGATATAAAACATATTAGGAACGCAACATCATGAGTAGCACTATACCCATAACTAAACTTAATCAGAATGTGATTGTGTTGGACTAATTACAGTAAATTTAAATTTCTTTTTAATTACAATCTAATTTAATTAATAAAAAAAAATAGACTCGGTCATCTTCTCTGGCCACCTCTTGATTCTCGCATCATTTTAACAGTATTTGACACTGTAATTGAAAAGTTTTGAATTTGTTTTATTTTTTTATTTTAAATTAATATATTTTTTATATTTTCAGATATTTTAATGTGTTGATGTTAAAAATAAATTTTTAAAAATAAAAAAAATATTATTTTAATATATTTTAAAATAAAAAATACTTTTAAAAAAATTCAATACTACACATTTAAGCTTTAAAAAAACAAAAAAAAAACATTAAAGTTTCATAAAATAAAATGGTTATAATTTGTAAATAAGCAACAATAGCGACATCTTCGGTGTGTCCATGAAAAAATATTTCAATAAAGGTCGGTGGTGTTACTCGATAATTTAAACAAAGGAGGGCAACAAATGCAAATAACAAAACAATATCCTGAAGCCCTAGAAACGGTTTCCTCCTCATTTTTTGGCCTTTCCATCGAAACACAGACACAGCAAGCGCCATGAATCTTCCTCTTTATCTCCTCTTTCCGTAGCCTTCAAAAACGAAATCATTCAATTTCTATATCTGCAACTTCTAAAATCACTCCATCCTCTCATCCTCTCCTCAGATCCGTACCATTTGACCCCTCAATTTCCACCCGAATTTACGATCTCATCCAAACGGAAAACCACCTCTGCACTCCCCTACAGAACCAGCGCTCTCCTTTGGAATAACCTCCTGTTTTGCGCTAATTTACGATTTACCCCATTATGGAACACTAGATTTCTCTCTCTCTCTCTCCCTCTCTCTCTCTCTCTCACTGTTTAAATTTTCAATTTCAACTCACAAAAGAAGTCTTTAGTCTTTAATTCTTTGAACCAAAACGCCACCGTTTCAAATCTCATTGATTCCTGTAAGTATTTTAATCTACCGTTGTAACCTTGAACCCTAGGCTTAAGATCGTTCTTGTTTCTAGTTTTTTGTACAAATTCTGGGGTCTGAATCGGTGATTTAGTTGCTTAGTTAGGGTTAGGCTTCTTTTTTTTGTGATGAACAACAACAATAGAGGAAGGTATCCGCCAGGGATCGGCGCCGGTAGAGGCGGAGGTATGAGTGCGAACCCTAATTTTCAATCCAGGGTGCCGCAACAGCAGTACGTGCAGAGACATTTTGGGCAGAATCATCACCAACAACAATATAATCAACATCAACAGAATCACAATCAGCAACAGCAACAGCAACAACATCAGCAGCAGCAGCAGCAGTGGTTGAGGAGGAATCAGCTAGCTGCTGCCGATTCGAGCGTTGACGAGGTCGAAAAGACTGTTCAGTCTGAGGCCGTTGACTCGAGGTTAGCTTTTATTCATATGGATAAATTCTTTTTTAAATGGTTTATGCTATTTTGCTCAAATACATATTTATATGTCGTATGAGTGTTTGCTAGTGTTGGAAAAGAGCCCCGTAGATGTTATTTCTGTAGTATTTTAAGTATGCTGTGAGGGAAGGATCTGAACGCAGAGATTGCTTGCAATAATTATAAGTTATCAGAAAATGATGGTGAAAAACCTTGGACTGGATGCGAGCATCACTTGATGTTATCTGTTAGTTCGGATGTACTGTGTGGAATATTTGTGTCCCATGCAAGAGCAGCATCAGATTGCGCGGGATTTTGTTGACATTTCTAGACTTCTCACCCTGCCCTGCATACATTGTGCTGCTCTATGCTTTGTTTATAGTGCAATCCTTGTGTTTTTGCAAGCTTCCAATGATTGCTGTAGACTGAAGTCTTATGTCTCCTGTTTTTTGTTTCTTCTTTCTAGTTCACAAGATTGGAAGGCAAAGCTAAAGATACCACCAGCTGACACGCGATACCAAACCGAGGTAGGGTATTTTTAATCAGATATTTACTTGCTTGTGGTCATGGTTGCTGTAATTTCTGTCATACATATGTTAATTTGTGTGATTGCTACTTAGAAAGTTATTATTATATTTGGAGCCTTGAGCAACTTTCAGCAACTGGCTGCAGGGAATAGCAAGTTTTTCCTGATGAAGAATGGGTCACTATTTGACTTGACTTGCATGGAAACTACACATAATGTAATATGAATATGCTGTCTTACATTGACTCTGAATTGGGAGATTGATAATTAACTAAATGACAAGTGCAAATCAAGTGAGGTTAAAGTCAAAACTTGTACCCTATGTTTTGGTAACTACATCCAATATTGCTCTGAGTAAATCAATGAGTTTTGGCTCTATTAATGTCCTGAATAATGTCTGTTACTTTTATGTGTGCGCCATAACAGATGCATGTCCTTTAAATGCACATTTCTGAACTTAAAACAAGGATTATGTAACCTTAGACTGTCTTGTCTTTGCTCTGCACATGTAAAAGAGCATTCATCTGACTTCATTATTGTATGGCGATGTTGGAAATGGTTCATTTTTATAGTCTGGTGGATCCTTTGTTTTCTTTAACAGATATAATGTCAAAAGAACTGTGGAAGTACTGTCTCATTAATGAGCTGGTGAACATCATGTGTATCTGCAGACTTTTTATAAAAGGAAAAATCTATATGAATCCCGTTTCACTGTTTAAACATCTGTCTTGCAGGATGTGACAGCCACAAAAGGGAATGATTTTGAGGATTATTTTCTGAAGCGTGAGTTGCTTATGGGAATATATGAGAAGGGTTTTGAAAGACCATCTCCTATTCAGGAAGAGAGCATACCAATTGCTCTTACTGGCAGTGATATTCTAGCTAGAGCTAAAAATGGGACAGGGAAAACAGCGGCATTTTGCATTCCTGCCTTGGAAAAGATTGACCAAGATAACAATTTTATTCAAGGTCCGATCTTCAGTCAATTAACTTTTTCATTTGCTATTTATGTGCATGTTTATCATATAAGACCATTGACATGCATTAGTTGCATGATTGGACTATGATAGTTTTACATCATATAATCAGCTTTATTGTCTTTTGCATTGTGACATTTTCTGATTGCCACCAATTAATTAGTCTGATGTCCGATTATGGAAAGGTGAATGTATGCATATGGTTTGTTGCTTGCAGATTTGATAATGACTGCAGGTGGCTAGTTTGGCATTTAGGAACATGTTATCTGTAGAGTTTATGAAGTGATAATGAAATGAGAAAATAGGAATATAAGCACTACAATGGTGGGGTGATGATTTGAGTTCAGCTGACCTTTTTTTGTACAACCTAAATCAGTGTTGTCAAAGGCGCTAAAAAGCGCCAAGCCTGGAAAATGCTCGAGGCGCTAGACGCATGCCTGAATGAACCAAGGTGCTCAACCTGTATGATATAAAACATTACATGTATAATATTATATATGATATCTTATTAGAAATTTAGGCAACATTACAGAAGAGAGAGAAGGAAAAACACGGAGAGAGAAAAAAAAAGTGAGGAAGAGAGAAATTAAGAAACAAAAATAAGAGATGACAAAAGAAAAAAAGTTAAAGGAGGAATACCTTTTTTGTTCTTCAATCTTCACTCTTCTTTCTCTTCTTCTCTGGTGGTGTTTCATGTTTGTTTCTGTTCTTGTTTCAACTTCCACATCTGTTTCACTTCTTTAACTTTCATGTTGGTTTCTTTTCTTCTTTTTTTATCCTAATCTATGTTTTTCACAAAACTAAAGTTTTTTCTTGTATAAGACCAGAAAAAGAGACAGACAAAAAACATAAATCTTTTTTTTAAAAAAAAAACAGAAATCAAAGAGATGCCTTTTCAAACCAATCCTCAGTGTCGGTGTCAGACAATTTTCATCAGACAACGCCATCATTGCTTGCATCTCGTGCCTCTTCAAACTCCATCGCCACAGGCTAAGAAAGGCGCCTTGGCCTTGCCTCGGACGCTTAAGCGAGCGCCCGGGCGCCTTGTGACAACACTGACCTTTATATCAATTTGTTCAAGCAATGTGAAACATGAGCTTATTATTTGTAAACAATTCACAAGTAGCAGTCTTTCTTAATACTTGATTTTATTTGAAGCTATGAAATTGTAATCTGCTTCCAGATTAGCATTATGGAAATTGCATTTGACTTAATGAAAGCATTTGCATGCAGTTGTGATTCTTGTGCCAACACGTGAGTTGGCTCTTCAGACATCACAGGTTTGCAAGGAGCTTGGGAAGCATTTGAAAATTCAAGTGATGGCCACCACTGGCGGTACTAGTTTAAAAGATGACATTATGCGTTTATATCAACCAGTCCATTTACTTGTTGGGACTCCAGGAAGAATACTGGATCTTGCAAAAAAGGGCGTGTGCATTTTGAAAGATTGTTCAATGCTTGTTTTGGATGAGGTAAACTTTAATGCAACTAGAGTCTCCAGTAATATAACTTGACTTGATAGTTCTGTGATAATTTTAGTTGACTTATATTTCAGATTAACTTTTAAGATTTTTTCACTGGTTCGTGTTGGCTGAGATACTATTCTTCCCTCGCTATATTTTTCCATGAAAAATGTATTTAAACTCAATTAGCAAATTTTATTTATTTATTTTTCTTTAAAGAAGCTAGATTTGTTTTTGGTTTTTGGCTAGAGAAAGAAATTAACATGGCAGATTTGAAGATTGAGATCAAGAGAAGAGAGAACCAAATCTGAGTCTTTTGTCCCTCCGCGTAGATATCTTGGCTGTTGTAGAGAGGAGAAGAATGATGTGTTGTTTCGAGAGTTCCGGGAAATAAATGCTTTGAAACATGAATGTAAAAAACACCCTTTGTTACTTTTATCATTTTTGAAAATGACAAGGAACAAAAGAATCTGGGCCAATGCTATGTTATATATATATATATAATTTATAAATTATCTGTTGTCATATAGTTTCTCACTCATATGGCAGGTATGTTAGCGGTTTAATGATGTTTATGTGTTCCACTTGAAAGGTGCTATCGGTCCTTTAATTTTGCCTTTTCTTGTAGTTTTTTAGGAAGAAAATTTCCCTGTTTTCCAGGTCAATGTTGCCAGCCCAGCTACATTCACTGAACTTCAATTCTACTAATTGCTTTTTGTAGTTTCTTACCTGATATGAAATAACGTGCTTATGTAAATATTATCAGTGCTGTGCTTGAGTTAATTTTTTGATGTACAAGCATCTGAATGTTACTTGTTTTTTGTTCCTCAGGCTGATAAGCTTTTGTCTCCAGAGTTTCAACCTTCAATAGAGCAGCTTATTCGTTTTCTTCCTTCAAATCGTCAGATTTTGATGTTTTCAGCTACATTTCCTGTTACTGTTAAGGACTTCAAAGATAGATATCTAGAGAAGCCTTATGTTATCAATCTTATGGATGAACTTACTCTCAAGGGTATTACACAATATTATGCTTTCGTTGAAGAACGACAGAAAGTCCATTGCTTGAACACTCTTTTCTCTAAGGTTTGATATCAGCTAAACAGCTATTTTGTATTCTTTTTTTTTTGTGAATATGATGTCATTGTGGTCTATATGCAGCTGCAAATAAACCAATCAATCATCTTTTGCAACTCAGTGAATCGGGTAGAATTACTGGCCAAAAAGATCACAGAACTTGGCTATTCCTGTTTCTATATCCATGCAAAGATGTTGCAAGACCATCGTAACAGAGTATTTCATGACTTCCGCAATGGTGCATGCAGGAATCTTGTCTGCACCGGTGTGTTACCTGTGTTCTCTGAAATTATGAGTATTCTTGTCTTTTTGTTAGTTGATTTAGTTTGCTTTTTTAAATTTCATCAGCTTGTATGACCTTTTTGTACATAATAATAATGATGATGATCCATTACATAATTAAGGAATAAAACTTGTGGAGTTAGGGAAAAAGTGGCAACCAAGGGAAGTGACCTGACCTAACTGCTTATTTCTTAATTGTAAATGTGGATTTTTTAGTTGTGTATCTTGGAGAGCTGCAACTTTCAACATAATAACAGAGCAAGTTTTCTATTCTTGGGAGATTTTTTGTTGTTGTTGAAGTAGTCATAAATTGTGCTTTATATACATTGAATAATGTTCTGATGATATACGATGCTTGTTGCAGATCTTTTCACCAGGGGTATAGACATCCAAGCAGTGAATGTTGTTATAAACTTCGACTTTCCCAAGAACTCAGAAACATACCTTCACAGGGTATGTTGGATGCTATATTTTTCAATCAACACTGTATTAGACATTTGTATATTCTTTCGTACCTTTGTTTCATATACAGGTTTCCAAGCAATACTAAATTAATTTTATTTTATTATCTTTATGTTTGTTTCAAAAACAGGTTGGTCGATCAGGAAGGTTCGGACACCTTGGTTTAGCTGTGAATTTGATCACGTATGAGGACCGCTTTAACTTGTATGCATTTCTTCCTCTGCCTTCTATTGGAACTTTGCATCTATTATTAAGGAGTTTACTAACATATCTAATTGTTTTTCCACAGGTATAGGATTGAGCAGGAACTTGGAACTGAAATTAAACAAATTCCTCCACATATTGATCAGGCAATCTATTGCCAATAACCTGTGGTAGATGCCTCTCATTGCACTCAACAATGGTGTGTGGTGTCAGTGATTAGCAACGGTGAGTGCCATCACCAATGTATGTTTTCACCAAATCTCTTCTCTTATTGATTCTTTCATGTTTGCTTTAAAGAAAGAAGAAAAGGAGGAAGATTTGATATCTTAGATTGACTTGAAATAATAAACTAGATGCCAATTACCAAAGTTATGCTTTTCTGTCAAGAACAGAAAGCAATATTTCTCTGGAATATGGATTAGTCAGTGCATGAGGGAATAGTCACTCCTTGATTTGTTATTTGATTACAGACTTGGTTAGTATAGAATTTCATAAGAGTATTGAACCGCCTCCTTTTTTACGTGATAATAACAAACTGGATCTCTGGATTACAGGATATTATTAGTTCTCATGATGGTTTTTTTTTTTTTTTTTGGAGGGGGTGGGGGGACTCCCTCCAGAGATCTGCGACACCTGACCTGATTGAACTCTGATGATGTTACAGGTTTCAAGCTGTCCATTCAAAGATGATATAGCTCTGCATCTGAGGGAAACTTCTAAGAACTAAATATTATGGGTGGAAGACTTAATGATTGCTGTATGCATTTAATCCTGGAATGCTTTAGTTGGTTTCTGGATGGAGTTTTAACGGATTGTGAAATCCCAGATACATAGATGCTGGGTTCAGTTCTGGTGTTGCGTTTTGATTTCCTTGACAGACTGGTTTCATATTCTCTGCTCTTAGTTTTCTTACTGTTGAAATGAAGGCTGTAATGCATGGAGATGGATCAGTTCCTTCTCGCTTGCACCTCCTGTTCCATGAATGAAGTCATTAACTTAGAAAATTTTATGGCCCTCCCTCCCCCCCTCCCTCTTCACTAGGATAAAAGTTTTTTGTTCCCCCCCCTCTTTGGGTCCTTTTGATTGTCTTAGGGTGTCGGTGGTGTGGTGGGAGAGAAGGTTTAAATGATTTCTCGATGTGATTAAAGTTTGATTCACGGCCTACAATTCCTGGATAAAAATATGTTCTATCCATTGTCAAATTCGACCATCGCTTGCTGTTAGATTTTTCTTTTCTTCAAGATAGCAAGACAGCATTTACTGTTATGATTTGTTGTTAGAATATCTTTTTGCCATATCTTGCAATGGAATCATAACCCCAAAGACTATTCCCCTGCCCATGCTCTCCCATCTGTGCGTCCCTTCCAAACTCTGATGTTTTCGCATTAAGTACCACACAAAGCAAAATCATATGCCCCGAGTTCGCATTTCCTGTTGCTCTGAATAATTGCCGCCAGGAGACGCCGGAAGTGTTCTGCTACTGATACTTGTGGGTATGAGAGTGGCGGTGATTTTGGTTCAGTAAAAGAGGTGAAAAACTCTCGAGCCTGGATGGGAATAAAAAAATTTCAAACTGAGTACTGTGAGTGTGTGTATTTAATGTTCCTTCATTTATGATGAAAGAAGAACCATATGAGCAATTGAGATCTGTATCTACTTCATTGGCAGGTTGCGTATAGAGGGCCCACGGTTTATTAAATGCAAGAACTTGCGCGGTGTACGAGCATCTGGTGATAGCCGACATCATAAATGAAAGATTGATCACCTCACACGAAACCTTCTCACTCATCTTCATGGTGAAGATAGGAACTGCTACTCTTGTTTCTTCTGTGATTTGTTGGGCACCGCAGAAGAATTTCTTAAACCAGTGGGAAACGAGAGGGTCTTAGATTTTTAAAGTATTTTTTTATTTTAAAATAAATAAAAATAATATTTTTAATTTTAATTTTTTAAAATTAATTTCTAACATCAATATATTAAAATAATTTAAAAATATAAAAATTAATCAACCTCCTCCATTTAGATGGTACTCCCGCGGCAAAATACAAGTGTAATTCGTGTGCGGTGCTAGACTCCAAACTGCTGCTTCAGGAAAACATCAACAAACTCGCCAGGTTCTGCAATACAGCAGAAGTTATCTATCATTATGTATACGCTTAAATATAGATTCTGTTTGAACCACACAAAAATATTGATTTTTCAGAA
>Ga0325411_1009727_pt1 | contig 10221 bp, 4 predicted proteins | sample PopdelMetagenome_13_FD_206181 | JGI IMG/M metagenome (GOLD analysis project Ga0325411, IMG submission 206181) | Populus deltoides microbial communities from Bellville, Georgia, United States - Xylem-PdIQD-R4 | ecosystem: Host-associated > Plants > Phyllosphere > Stem > Wood/Secondary xylem...
ACATAGGAGTAGGATGAGAAAAGAAGACTCATATCAGCAAGTAACCAACGTAACCAAACAATCTCGTTGGTAGTAGATGTCATAGCAGAAGCTGAAGGAAAGTCGAAATACCAGATTTTGCAGAAGCGGAAGATAAAATATCACTCAAAAAAATACAGAAACTGAATGCAAATACCAAATTGCAGACACTGAAAAGAAGGCAAAATACCAAAACAATTACAGAGACAGAACATAAATACCAAATAGCAGAACCTGAAGGAAAGTCAAAATATCAAATTTTGCAGAGCGGAAGATAAAATATCACTAAAAAAAATACAGAAACTGAATGCAAATACCAAATTGCAGACACTGAAGAGAAGGCAAAATACCAAAATAATTACAGAGACAAAATATAAATACCAAATTGCAAAAAATGAAGGAAGGTCGAAATACCAGATTTTGCAGAAGCAGAAGACAAAGTATCACTCCAAAAAAAATTATAGAAACTGAACGCAAATACCAAATTGCAGAAACTGAAGAGAAGATGAAATACCAAAACAATTGCAGAGACAGAACAGAAATATCAAATTGCAGAAGCTGAAGGAAAGTTGAAATACCAGATTTTGCAGAAGCGGAAGAAAAAATATCACTCCAAAAAAATTACAGAAACTGAACGCAAATATCAAATTGCAGAACTAAAAAGAAAACGAAATACCAAAATAATTACAGAGACAGAATATAAATACCAAATAGCAGAAGCTGAAGGAAAGTCGAAATACCAGATTTTGCAGAAGCGGAAGACAAAATATCACTCCAAAAAAATTACAAAAACTGAATGCAAATATCAAATTGCAGAACTGAAGAGAAAACGAAATACCAAAACAATTACAGAGACAAAATATAAATACCAAATTGCAGAAAATGAAGGAAGGCCGAAATACCAGATTTTGCAGAAGCAGAAGACAAAGTATCACTCCAAAAAAAATTATAGAAACTGAACGCAAATACCAAATTGCAGAAACTGAAGAGAAGATGAAATACCAAAACAATTGCAGAGACAGAACAGAAATATCAAATTGCAAAAGCTGAAGGAAAGTTGAAATACTAGATTTTGCAGAAGCGAAAGATAAAATATCACTCTAAAAAAATTACAGAAACTGAACGCAAATACCAAATTACAGAAACTGAAGAAGAGGAAATACCAAAACAATTGCAGAGACAGAATAGAAATACCAAATTATAGAAGCTGAAGGAAAGTTGAAATATCAGATTTTGTAGAAGTAGAAGACAAAATATCACTCCAAAAAAAATTATAGAAACTGAACGCAAATACCAAATTTGCAGAAACTGAAGAGAAGAAGAAATACCAAAACAATTGCAGGGACAAAACAGAAATACCAAATTACAGAAGCTGAAGGAAAATCGAAATACTAGATTTTATAGAAACGGAAAACAAAATATCACTCAAAAAAAATTGTAGAAACTGAACACAAAGACCAAATTGCATAAACTGAAGAGAAGAAGAAATACCAAAACAATTGTAAAGACAAAACAAAAATATCAAATTGTAAAAGCTAAAGAATCCAAAATAAAGGTTCATATATTAATTCTTCTACCGCAAGCACAAAACTTGATCGTCATCCTCCATCTTTTAATAAGTCAAACAACTCATGTCTGATGTTTTGAAAAATAGATCTGAAGTTAAGCTTCAAAGAAATGCATTGAGCGTGTTGGAACATCCTACAGGAAATGAAGTAGATGATGATAACAATTTTGATAACAGCAGTGGCTCTGACATTAGTGAACATGATTTCTACAAGCACAGCGAGTGCTATAAAATTAGCAAGCCAAGGGTTCGATCAACCAGGCTCTGATACCATGTTAAAGTAATTCATATTAAATATAAGAGGAAGCTAGAATTCTCAATAATCTGTTTATTATGAATGCTTAAATTAATCTAAATACAAAGAAATTATATATAGATTAAACTAAAAATATTATTCTACCCTTAATAAATAAAACTAAATAAATATTATTTAACATTTACTACTGAGATCTCCTTAGCTTTGACCGGAAATGGGTAACCCTGCAGATATGTGGCCTCAAGGGAGTTGTGGAAATAGCCTGCCTAGGACCTGATCTCCATTTTCTGGATAACAGGCAAGGAAAAGAAAAAAAAAAGAGGAAGAAGAAGTCCAACGGCAACAAATAGATCTGGAGGTTTTCTAAACTTGGAGGCATGGATCACGTACCTAATTCCTGCATGAACAGAATCTTTTCTAGTCAATACAATGCGGTTCACGCATTGATTTCTGTAAAATATGGGGATACATGCTGCTTTTGTTACCCTTTGGTCCCCTCTTAGACCAGCAGCAGTAATTGTATATAATTAATGAGTTTATAGATCAATTAACACACATTTGCCTCTCTTTTAAGTTTTGTATGTGTGTGTGTGTGTGTGTGTGTGTGTGTGTGTGTGTGTGTGTGTATATATAATGTTCATAAAATGCCTTATGCAAAATCTACACCCTATAATTTCTTCCAAATCGATCCTCATATTATGATAATTTCTCCACCATTACAAACTGCATTGACAATGGCCAGGCGAAAAATTGGCATATAGCCAATGCAGATAGGAGCCCACACTACAGTCTACAATAGAAGTCCATAGCAAATAGAGCAAAAGACCTTCAACTACAATTATACCCAAGTAAAAAGCCCAATCATATCATAGCAACAACATACCTTCCCATTGGAGAAAATGCTCAAAAGCTTCATGTAGCTCAAAAGCTTCATGTAGCTCAAAAAACAAAATAAGGGGGCGTCTGATATAATGAAAGTTCTATGACTGTAGCTTAAAAAAAATATTTTAAAAAAATTATAAATTGTAATTTTTTTAATTAAGGCTTCAAAAAAGAATTTTGAAGAAATTTTGACTGTAGATGACAATTTGGATTAAAATCTACCGTGATTAAAGAAGTTTGTCGTTTAATTTTAATTTTGAGTTTGTGTTTTAAAATCAATAAAATAAATAAATTTATTTATCTTGATGTACTAAACTGGTATGAGAATATATTTCAGCCTGGCAGCGTCTACCATACGAGACAACTCTCGTCCTTTGCCCTTTATAATTAATTAATTAGCATGGCACCGCTTTGGATTTAAAAATAGACCTTCTCAATTAAGTTGTAGCCTGGCTCATGCATGCGCAGAAAGAGAGGGACGACATCGCAACGTGGCTAATGATGGTTTCCATGGACCAACAGCCAAGTCTCAACCAGATTTGAAGTGGAACCTCATGAGTCTTCCAGTTGCGTGCCCCGTGCCTGCCTGTGACCTTGTTTCCTTTTTAAAACAAATTTTTTTAATCTATGAAAGAGATTTTTGAATTCGAAATTCTTAAGGGAAAAAAAAAGAAGGTATAAGTTATCGTTAGCTACAAATAAAACTCTAATGTCAAAACTCATTCCTCTTACTTGTAAAACCAAGCCTAAAAGAGTCGAGCCAAACTTGAAGGGATCAAACCCAGCTCAAGAACTTAACACAAACTATAACTACACTTCTTCTTCTTCTTCTTTTGAATAGGTCAATTGGTTTTCTTTGCAAAAGATAATAAAACTGATGTAAATTCAAAAGGCAAAGGCATAAAATATATATCAAAAACACCATCTTTGCTAGCCTTTTTCTTTTTCCTTTCTTCAAAAGGAAAAGCACCCTCCTTCCACTTTGGATGGTTTTTCCGTTCCCCACTTCCTTGACTTGGCATCTTTCTCCCGACCATATCTCCCTCTATAGTGGTCGGATATATGTGTACACAGTAAAAAATTAATTTAAAAGACATGGCTAGTGGGTCATCGGATATTGCAACTTCTTGTCTTCTTAATTGGTGGCTCGTTATCAAAATTTGACACAAAATCAAGGAGCTTCCTTTTCAAATTCAGAAAAAAAATGCTTTACAGGAATATTGATTCTACTTGTTTGGGATTGTAGTGTTGTGAGGTTCGAGTTTTTTGTAGTTATAATTCTTTTAAAACACAAATTATATCTCATTAAAGACTAAAAATACATGTTTTTTTTGTTTTTTTTTTATACATCCTATAAAAAATACAAATAAAAATAAAAACACACCTTCCTCCTCTCAATTTGGAGGGAAGTGACAATAAAATACGAACAAGATATTAGATATTCCTTCAAGATATTCTATTGGGTGATATTTATATATCAGAGTTCCTAGCTAACGAATTCTCTGGTAGGGATTTCTTAATGAAAGATTCAAATTTACATGGTCTCTGTGTGCAGGGGCGGAACCAAAACATAAAATTAAAGGGGGTTAAAATGCCGTGATTTATGCGGTGTTTTATAAAAATATTAAGAATAAACTTAGAAAGGGATGGAAAAAATTTTTCCCTCGAGAGTCGGGGTTCCTGCCAGCCTCCCCTGTCTCCGTCTCTGTGTCTTCAATCTCTAACATAATGTCAAGAATTATTATTACTAAATTGAAAAATAGACGAAGAGACTACAGAAGGAAATTTTCTAGAGTAAAGGTGCTAGTTGAATAGAAATGATTAAAAGAGCCATGATAAAAAAAATCTAAAAAATACGAGGATGAAATAAATAAAATTATTAACATATATATTAGGTAAATAGTCGGGAGGGAAGGGAAGAAGAATGGAAGGCCGATGAACCTTATTTGAAAAAAATAAGAAGGAAAAGGAATCTTTTAACCTCCATTTCAATCTTCCTTTTTTTATTAAAGGTTTCTTTTTATTAACAGTATTATAAATGAAAAAAAAATAAAAGGGATCAGCAATCAATATGACACTGGTTTATTTTGCTTTTTATTTTGATTTTTTTCCTTGCTCGTTATTTATTTGTATTTAGTTTTTATTTTTTTAAAAACAACGTTAATATCAATTCAATAAAAAAAATAATCAAGAATTATGAAATGAATATGTTAATGACTGAAAATATATTTTTAGATATTTTTTTCTTTTTAAATTTTTTGAATTTCTTGAAAAGAAAATTAAAAATTACAAAAAGGGCATGAAGGCAGCGAAAACATATATTTGAATTATTATTTTTTTAGAAGACATCAATAAAAAAAATATTTAAAATTAAAAAAAATAGACATGTGAATAGCTGGAAATGTTGTTTTTTTTAGAATTCTTGCTTTTTCTAGATTTTTGGAAAATAGTTTTAGAAAGGATTGTAAGAAATTCGGTTATAATATATAGGGTATGAATATTTAAATTTTTTATCTAATAGATTATAAATATAGGAGAAACTCGACATATAAACACACGATGAAATATATTGAACTTAGCTCAAAGAGGTTATACAATGGCAATTATATTTGAGATAAAATTGATAAAAATAAAAAACTAAAACTCAATAATTAACACTGATATCATAAGTTTGGGAGTGAATTAAGATTTTCCTTAAAATTTTATTTTCAAATTTCGAAACTCCCCTTTCTTCCTGCCTAGGAATGCAAAATTAAGTAATGAATTTTAACATTTTTTTTATGATGCTTTCGAAATCTTAGGAGACTTTTTTTTTTCTGATATAAATATGATATTTTTTTGAAGGCACTACGATTGTACTTTTAAGGATGATAAAAGAAAAATGATTCTACTGTTAAATCGAGAGAAAAAAGAGACAATATAATAAGTATTTATTTATTTTGTGCAGTACAATGGGTGGTACAGGAACATACAGTAAGAGAACGCAGCACAAGCTGACGAGACATCTTGGTGTCTACATGGACATGTTCAACCCCTGCTATTGGCTGTCCTCTAGAATCGCCTTACTGTAGACGACACCTCATTGTCGGTAATGCTGATGATTCATTGCCCCACTCGCATCCACGTGTGTACATCTTCTCCATTCACTATCCACGTGTCTTGCCCCTTTTGAAATCTCAAAATTTACAGCGTTTTGCCACTCGAGGAATCGTAACACCCCAAATATGCAGTCCGTTACAACAGAAACGACATCATTTGTATCATCATCAGTATCGTAAGCCACTTCTTAATCAGACGTCTAGAAATAAGTTTAATTTGTTTAAAAAACAAGCAATGATTACATTTTATTAAAACGCACTTTCTTGGCCTCGCCCTCCGCTCCTATATATGATCTTTCCTATGCTTTTTATATTTGGTTGGTATGTACTGTTTGGTTCTTCTTCAACCATGGCATACGTACCAAGGTCCCTCGCATACTCTTCTCCAGCCGCCTTCAACCAAGCCGTGACAGCAGATCCTTGGCCATCTTCCTTTGTTTTGTACTGAGATTTTCTCAAAAGAAGAAAGAGCTCCTAGGGTTTTTCTTCTTAATTTCCTGCCTTTTGTTTTTCTTTTGCAGAGATATTATTATGGGTAGTGGAGAAAAGAGTCTGAGGAACTTTCACCTACACCTGCCTCATCTTCACCATCACAAGAAGCAAGCGAGAGATGTTCCGAAAGGGTGTTTGGCAATCAAGGTGGGTCAGGGAGAGGAGCAGCAGAGATTTGTAGTGCCTGTCATATACTTCAATCACCCGCTGTTCATACAGTTATTGAAGGAAGCAGAAGAAGAATATGGCTTTGATCAAAAAGGCACCATCAGTATCCCTTGTCATGTGGAAGAGTTTAGGAACGTTCAAGGCATGATTGACAGGGAAAAGTCCATTCACCATCACCATCTTGTTGGATGTTTTAGGGCTTGATATTAGCATGTCATGAAAGAGATCGCGGTGGGTTGTGGTGCCAAACAGGCCTAACCCCATGAATTAGGTTCAGTCTTTTTATTGGGATGTCTAGATTTGGGCGTGCCTTTTTTAGGTGTGTTTCTCTTTCTTTCTGGTTCTTGATGGTTAGTTGATGCTGTGATGAAGACGACAAAATGTTGTTGCAATTGTATTGATTTTGTTTCTTTGCTAGGAACCATAATGAAAAAAGAGTAGAAGTAAATGCTTTTCGTATCTTGAAGATGAATCTCGGAAAAAATTTAATGGTAATGGCATCTTCTGTACAGCACTGAGAAGGAGAGAATAGACAAGGCTAACCAATGGTAGGGCCATATATAGCAGTTTCTTTAAGATTTGTAAATTTTCTTTGCTTAGGTTACAGATATTGAACGTTCAATAATAATCATGATGCCGCACTCAACAATGAGGATTCTATTCACATATATGAAAATGACTTTTTCTTTACACGCCAAACATTTTCAAATATAATGGATTGTGGAAACGAAACGATAATGTAAAGCAGTTTGAAAATCTTTGTTGTTTATCCTTGATAAGAATAAAACTGGCAAAAGATAACTTTTTGTGCTGAATAACAACAGAGATCAGTTAATCCACGGAGCCATAACTGAGCATGAACTGCATAACATGCAAGGACCAGTCCCATGACTGCAGCAAAAGTACTGAACTGGCTGAGTACATCGTTGGAATGGGTGAGATTGCATGTAACTATAAAAGAAAGTGAATAGCAAGAAAGAATCAAGGCTGCTGCTGCGTGGACCGATCGAATTGAACCCTCCACGTGTGGTGAGCTAGCTAGTTTCTTGATTGATGTATATTACAGCAAAGTTCTTGTAGGACAGACACAGCATCTCTGCATGGATGCCTTGAACAGAAGAGCCAAAAGGCATCAATTTTGAACCTTTTCCACTGTAGTATTTATTGAGGCCTGGAGATCACGGTTCAGGAATGACAAAGTTTCTCTGGCATGTACATTTGGCTTCACGAATATTACAGCTTTAAAATGTTGAAGGCTACCAACAGAGCATTGCGGGGCCCTTCGGTGGAGTGGTGGGTTTTTGACTGTTCTGCAAATGCTTAATGCCACTGCTAATTTGTGTATAATATTAAAAAGCTTTTGCTATTTGCCTAAGCAGGGACAGGGACTTCTTTGTATTCTTCCATTCCTTGAATTTCTCATTTAATATAATCGATAATGAATTCGAGTCAATCCGATAACGACAGTGGGAAGCTAATAAATATCCCTATGTGATTATTTCAGGATTATTAAAAGATAAAAATACAGAGTTCACAGGAAGCATTGTTGTCCCTTTTCTCCTTTTTCAATGTTTATACGCCATAATTAACTAGCTATAGGTGGATTACAAGCCATTAATTTGCAGTTTCTAACTAATTGCATGCTCCATTAAAATTATATTCAGGAAATTGCTCCCAGGGAGAACTAATCTTTTACAGGGATATTAAGTCTCTATTTCGTCAAGGGTTTTTTCGGAGTTTCTTAAAAAGAGGAATATTATTTACATTCAACTAGTTCCAATCATGGATGTATCTGAAGTTTAAGTACAGAGGAAGTTCCTCTGAATATCTATGGTGTTAAGACATAATTAATATTTTCTGCTTGGATGCGTGGTCAATTTATTCCTGTACTCATTTCATCTTTAAGAAATAAAAAATTCATGACATGGGAAGATCCCAATAAAAACCTAACTATATTTCAGAGTTCTACGAGGATACATGTTTAATTACTTTTTTTGTATTACTTAAGAATTAAGAAGAAGATTAATTATGATTAAGATATGAAGATAAGATAAGATAAATCATCGTCCTTTCAATTTAAGATATATAAAAAAATCTACTTCTAAGTCCATATGGATAGTTTTAAATACATATTGGTTCTTCGAGTATAAACTACTACAAAATATAAATTTTTGAGGACTTGTTTCATAATTATACCAATATTCGAGTAAAACTCATTTTAAATACATATTATAATGACATTTCTAGAAGAAATTTTATTATATATATTTAGTAGTATTTATTTAATTTTTAAAAAAAATATATATCAATTATACCAATATTCTATTGTAATTCTTTAATTTTGACATATCCTACTAACATTAAAAATCAGAATATAAAATATGTGGCATCCAATAATTTATCGAATTGGATTTTCTATTGAACCTTCCAAAATTAACTATCCAAATATAGATATACAAAAAAATATGTGTAATCCAAACAAAAATGAAAAAAATAATAATTATGTAGGAGGGTATTTATAATATTTATTACTGATATAGTGATATAAAATACATGGTCGAAATAATTCTTATACTTATATTTAAACATTTTATTTTCATGAAATAATCAAACCAACTTTAAGTTTTAAAACGAAAAATATCAAAATTGCAATACATCAAGGAGCCCACTTATGTTTTTGGAATCACTGAGGCTGGATGTGCCAAAATCGCAATACAACAAGGAAGAAAATGGCATTAAATCGATTTTAAAAAAATGATTTATTGCAGTGAGAGAGTTGGAGGAGACCCTTATCTTTGTAACGATGGTCAATCCAATTCTTATCACAGTAACACAACTCTCTTATCCCGTGAACTACTAACCACTAATTAACACTAATTCCCTAACTGATTACCCACTGATTACCCAATGATTGTTGATTACAGTCCTATCTATGATATATATAAATAATAATAATTACGCCAAAACATTGTATCGCCATCGATCCCTGTCATGTGCTGGAGGAGGATAGCTTGCTAACGTCAAAATTACCTGCACAGGAAGTAAACGAGAAAAGTATTCTCATCTCCATTGATTGCTATCCGTCACCATCTCAGAGACAACCTTCATCTCATCGACTGATAACTCCCGAGACGCATGCTGTACCAGTGGCTTCCACGCTTTGCTGTTAAAACGACATGCTATTCAAGAAAATAGGGATGACACAGGGTGGTGGAACCTATTTGGAGGGTGATTTGGCATTGGAAGGGACCGGAGAGGATTGGAAGCTTGATGTGGAATGGCACATGGTCAACTGTTGACAAATGAAAACAAAGCTAGAAGGAGTCTTTCATCGGAAGCACACTGTCATTTATGCCCGACCTTTGTGGAGTCCATTGTTCCTGTACTTCGTGATTGTCCAGCCAGCAAGGAGGAGTTGGAGACCGTTTATATCATCACAACACCGACATGAGTTTTACCATACAGAAGGGAATTCTTGGGTTTTGAAAAATTTGTCCAGCCATGCAGTCACCAGAGAAGGATGGAGTTGGCCTATGGAGTTTGGGGTCACTCTTTGGCATACATGGAAAGCAAGGAACCAGAGAATTTTCAGGGAGCAAGCCGAATTTCAATCTAGCCCGATATGCAACATCGGATCAGGTATAGTTGCTGACATTAACAGGTCTCTTGTAGAGACATTTAGTGGGATGGAAATATCCCCTGTGGATGGGTGTAGCAAAGGTAACACTGAAAGTGCAGGA
>Ga0325411_1009730_pt1 | contig 10220 bp, 10 predicted proteins | sample PopdelMetagenome_13_FD_206181 | JGI IMG/M metagenome (GOLD analysis project Ga0325411, IMG submission 206181) | Populus deltoides microbial communities from Bellville, Georgia, United States - Xylem-PdIQD-R4 | ecosystem: Host-associated > Plants > Phyllosphere > Stem > Wood/Secondary xylem...
TAAATTATTTAATTATTTTCAAACTTTAATTAAAATATGGGCTAATTACAGGCTTCTTAGCTTGCATTATAGCATAAAATAGACTGAAAAAAGATGCTTGCTTGCCCATATAATATATAAAAGACAAGATTGTCTTCGCCCTAAAAGGTATTTAGATACGGTTCGAATAGCAAATAATTTTTTTTATTTTTTTTATCATTTATTGGTTATAGGTCAAAGAAACCAGCTTATAGTTTTTTTTTCTTTCACTTTATACATTATTAAAATACAAATGGATGATATAATTCTCAAGAGCAATGAAAGGATATGATGTCCACTAGGCTTGGAGAACCTTGGCTTGCGCTGTATTGCCCGGCCGGTCCGAGGTCCAGGTTCCAGGTTTTGACTGGGTCGGCAGGATCAATTTCTATTTTAAAAAAATTAAAACGTCATCGTTTTAGTAAAAAAATAAAAAAAAAGTCAACGGGTTGCAACCGGTTTTGCCGGGTCAACCCGCTGGGTCGGCCGGGTCATTACTTTTCCTATTTTTTCATCAACCCGGCTCGATTCCACCTCCGGGTCGGTCGGGTCCTGGATCGACCCGCCGGATCAAGCCGGGTTTCAAAACTAAACCAGACGAGATGGGCTTAGCACCTTTTTATCTTCTTCATATCTTTTTTTCCACCTTTTTATCTTCTAATAATATCTCCAGTCAAGAAGCACTTTTTTGATGTCCACTAGAGCTTTATTATTTAAAAGAGCTGTCTAGCTCGAACGAGAACGACTTAATGCGAGCAGTCGAGATCATTGATGTAGCATATAAATTAGGTATTTTGCATTCATCATCCCACATTTTGTTTCCGTACTGAAAGATATCGTGGGAGAGGCATGCAGTTAATTTTATATGTAATAAAGTTTGCATAGAGCCTGTGTATCCAGAAATTCATCTTTGAGTGATATACGCCAACCTTGCATAGGAATATTCATCTTTGATCACCAATGAGTCATTTCTCTCGATCCATTATTTTGGATGCTTGCACTCGTTTAAATGTTTCTTTTATTCTACTTAGCTCGATAGAAATAGGGTGGCGATCCTGTTATCGATCATTAATATCTTTCTTTGATGGAAAGAACTTGGAAATTTAGAATTGTATATGGAAGATAGTCCAAATAGCATGTAATAGTAACAACTAGAATATTGCATAATATCGACATAGTATTTTGTTGGTGTTTAAACACTAATTTTGTTGGAAAAAAGTTTATTGATGGAATCACGGATGATAACTAATCTTCAAAAAACACATTGTCGGTGTTTTCTATTCTGCCGATTATTCTATTGGTAATATAATCACCGATGGATTTACAAACGGAAAAAACATGTCAAACAAAAACAATTATCAGCATCTTCCGTCAGTAATTCTATCAATGAGTACGTCATGTTACCAACAGAATAAAGCAATGGTAATTCTATCGGTGATCGAATTTATATTACCGTCGGAATTAACTCGTCGGAGATTTACATATTGGCAGTGGTAAGTCTTATAATTTTTTTCAAACTCTTTGAAATTTTTTGAGGGACTTAGTCCACTGGTAATTTCGTCTGTAATTGTTAGTGGTAAAGTCCTCTAATTGTTTTTAATTTCATTTGTAATTGTTAGTAGAAAAGTTCTATAATTGTTTTTCAACTCTCTAGAACTTTTTGAGAGAATTAGTATGTCAGACATGATGTTTGTGATTTAAATTCCATTGGTAATTCTGTCAATGTTGTATTTAATATTTTTTAAAAAAATTAAAAAAAACAAAACAGAAAAAAATAAAAATAAAAAAACTAGATTCTTATTATTAATTTAAAAAATATTATTGAAAAAGGAGGAGGAGGCGGAGGCGGATCTTCGTTAGGATCAGGTGGGTGATGAGGTAGACTATATATACTAGTGAGGGTTGACAACAGCTCCTCATACAATCGCCTAAGTGGGGTCTCAGCACTAAGCCGGGTTGTTTAAGTTTCAACTTGTTCTCGTAAAATTGCTTGGATGACTGGAGATTGGAAGCTTGAACTTGATTGCGAGGAACCAACAGTAGATACACTACAACCCATTTGTATATCCTTGGCTATAATGTTTGAAATACTGCAAACCTGATTTCTATCGGGTCTACTGAACGATTTAGCCTCCAACCATAAATTTAGATCGAGTTCTAGAAGGGTTAGAAGATCATCCATGTATCTCTCTTACAATTAGGTATTATATGTTTGCTGGAAAAAAATAGTTTACAAATTTAAAAAAGTAATAACTTAAGAAAACAATTGTTGAAATCTTGTTGAAATCCAACTTACCATAGACTTCTAATCTCAGCTAGCCACGAGTTGCTGCATCATTTTTTGACGGTCCTCATTTCACATGTGAGTTTAAACAAAAAGTTTCATCGAACTTGGATTGCATCTAAGAACTATAACATGCTAAAAGAAGTTACTGTTAGTTAAACATTTTTATATAAAACAATAATTTTTTTAAAAAAAATGTATGTAATAAAACATAATCTTACCATCCGCTTCACATGAAAACAAACAGAATGGATTTGTCGATGTGCATAGTAATTAAATTCTGAATCTCCTTATTTTGGTTCTCCGTACCGGACTGCGATCGCTGCACGAAATGCTCAAACATCACGTGCTGGATATAAGCTTTTCGTATAGCTTTTGAGACGTGCAGAGGTCTGAAATTCCTCTATACGACCATTTCTTCTCATCGTGGAAGACCTTTTTCGTTTGCATATTTCTTTGAATTTTTCGATGCCTTGTACTAGAAATCACGCAACCTGGTTCATAGAAGTAAATTATTAGTTAAGATAACTAAAAATCAAATTTAAACATTTTAAAAAATATAATATTTTGAATTCAATCTTACCTAATAAGGCCGTGATTCTTCTATACCCTTCTAAAAACAGCGTTGTCAGCCTCCTCCTAATTTTTTTTTTTCATACATGTCAATTTCATAAGATAATTAGTTTATTAAAAATAAAAAATAAAATTGGCTTAATTAAATAATAAAAAAATATTCATGTATATACTAACCTTGAACTTTCCAAATCAAGTATCAATCATATGATTTTATTTAGGATTTTTGAAAACTTGACTCCACTGAAACAAAGACATTTCCATCGATGATTTCATCATTGATATTATCGTGCGAGCAGCCTCCACATTTGTAAACCTGGAATACCATTCATTTATTAAAAATAATTATTCAAAAATTATCCATTATTGTTTTTTTTTAATCGTGCAAGAAATAAAAACATATTTATATGTTATGGTTGGGCTTCCACTGAGCAATGTACTTCATATTGTATACATCTTGCTCAGAATGGACACCCCCACTGCGAGGTGGCATTGCGCTCGACAAGCCTGCATCGAGAAAGGGTGCATCGAGAAGGGACACCCCTTCTGATGACCTAGCCCCTTCTGATGACCTAGTGACTCATGGTCATCAGAAGCGTTGCTAAAAGAACCAATAGCACTATTGTTTGTATTATTCATTAATGACCTCTTCCTTGTTTAAACAAATTAAAACATAAAAAAATAATAACATTCTCATTATATCCTATTTAAAAAAAAATCGGAAACACCTCCCCTATACAAGAGACTATCCAAAATTATATTTCATGCAAATACGTATCAATAAATAAAGTCACGAACCAATTGATTTTATTTATGATTAATATTAAAAAAAAAACAAAAAATTTTTGCCCTCATAATTTCATCATTCTATGCTCTACGTGCATAAGTGACTCACATTTTGAAACTAACCATGATTTTTTAAAACCATATTATCTAACCTAAAACTAACCAATATTCACCTATTTTCACTTTTTGTAACACATTCATACACAAACCAACCCTAATTGCCTAAATTTGGTAGAAACTCAACTATTAGAAAAAACAATAAACAAAATATGCTACCATGTAAAAAATTGCTGGAAAAAAGGCAACAACTATGATTACATGGCTATTTAAAAATTAAGGGAAGCATAGCCTAGTACCATTGAGGTATGTGGTTGAGAATATTATATATAAACAAAAGCTGGCATTTTGAAATTTCTATAAGCATAGAGATTGATTTTGTCCTTTCTAGTTATTATCAGGTAGTATTTAAATTTTTTCATCATGATAAAATTGAAGTTATCTTTCGAATTAAATTACTTAAATAGTTATTTAAAATCATTTCTAAAAAAAAAATTACAAAACACAAATAAAATCAATAGATAAAAACAATTTTGGCAATAAATGACACTTAATGTCCACTGATACAGAATTATAGTTTTGCTATTCAATTATATCTATAAATCAAGGATAAATAATTATAGTAAATTATGAATTATGATATTCAAGCATTCTGATCTCCAAGGCCTACCATTTTACTTTTAATATTCTACCATCTCAAAACCAATTCTCACCCTTGCAAAACATTTCTTCCCAAACACAAACCTTAACATATAAACCTTTGTTTTGTGTTCTAAAAAACACACACAATGACTCAATAGACTAGTTTGCTTTGAACTAAAACCCTTAAAGGCTCATCTTTTCCAAACATTTACTTTCGTTCAACCCCAATAAAATAAAGACACAAACTCTATTCTCTTAACAAACAATGGCAAAAAAGAAGAAGAAGGGAAAAGTAGGAGACTTACCTAGCATGAAGGCATGAAGGATGAAGACTTATCTGGCATTAAGGATGGAGGGAGAGGGGAAAAGAATGAGAGGGAAGAATTTAACAGAGAGGGAAGAGAGGAAGAAAACAGAGGAAGAGAGATCGTTAAGGAGAAGATACAAATAGATACAGACCTAGTTCATCGGTAATTATATTGGTATTTACATTTTATTGGTAATTATATCGATATTAAATAATTTTTTTCCAAGTGTTTTTGTTTTTTCTATCTATCCAACCTACAAATACAATAAAATCACAACACAATAACACCATTTATGTTTAATAACATAATAATATAATCATAGCAATAAACATTTTATTAGTGTTAAAAATAGTTCATTATAAAAGAAAAATCAGAAATATTACATTAAAATCAATTTCATTACACATTGATGTTTTACGATTAAAATCAGTTCAAAATTGATTTAATCAGAATTTTCTTCTTCTTCTTCTTCTTCTTCTTCAATTTCATCATCATCATCATGACCATCATAATCTTCTTTATTGAATTAAAGCTCGTCCATATCATCATCTTTATCGACTTTTGTATGTTCATTGGTTCTTAAAATATCATTTAACTCCTCAACATCAATATTAACAAAAATATTCTCACTGCATGAAAATTTGAATTTTTTGGTAAACAGAGCAACTCGATATGTACCAACTAACTTATCAATTTGAAAGATATCATCTCTTATAATTACTTCATCGTTACCTTTTTGAACAACTTGGACATGACTTCTTGGTTTGGTTTTCACTAAGGATAACTAATCAACCCTAGAACGGTTATTTCTAAAGAAATTGGTGTATGTGTAATAAACTTGTTGGCATTGTTTGGCAAAAATAAAGACATCATCGACATTACAAAGACATCATCTACATTGCAAAGCTTAGTCTTTGTATTAAATTCAATTAAACCATGGTGGGGATTAACTCTGATTCCTTTATCGGTGGTATCATGTCAATAGCATTTGAATAAAAAAACTTTATTATACTCCCTATGATATTACAGTTCAATCACCTCTTCTAACTTTCTATAATAAGCAATTTCAAACTCATTAGAAATTGGTCATTTAACACAAACTCGACTATTATAAGTCTTTTTACCTTTTCTAACTTTGCAGATTGTTTGGATGATTTTTATTTCAAGCTTTTTCATGTGTTGGGTATGCAACTTGGTAAAGTATTATACCTAAAAAAAGTGACTGATCTTTATCATTAACATGTTATTGAGTTAAAAACACAGAATCAAACAAGCATCAAAACCAATAATCATGCCTTTAGTGCAAACCTTCTAACATATTATTGACCAAAACTAAAACAAATTATCATAACGAAAGCTTGAACAATCTAAAACATGTTTAAAACAAGAACAAGAACAAAACAAACTGTGCCAAAAAACATCATATTATTCCAGCACCATAATCAAATAAAAAAATGCAAGATGAGCTCAAACAACATCAAAAGAGGTTTAAACATTAAGAAAGCATGAATGGGTAGGTCACATGGACTCTACCATTGGACTTTTACATGGTTATACCTACTCTTAGCATGCTTGTTGGCTATGGACTGTTGTTTTCCTTCTTTATTCCTTCCTTCTTACCTTTTCATCATTTTTTCTTTCCAAAGCTTGTTAGACCTTTTATGTTAAACTCTTGAACCTTCATACCAGGATCTTTTCACAATATGTTTTTTCATGTTTTCCCCACCTCTATCCTTTTTCCTTTCTTCATTTTTCAGGGGGTATTTATAGGGTTTTACTAGGATTTTTGATGGATTCAAACATAAATTGATCAAAGATTAGCCCTTTGATCAAAATGAAAGGGTTCTAGACAAATGTTAACAACTAGAACTTTTTGTCCTTCAATGGTTTTAGGATGGTGGTTTTGTAACAAATCTACCTAGCTAGTTTTCTTTTGCTTGGAGACAAAGGCATGCATCCCTTACCTTCTTTCAATTAGATTCATTCTTGCTTAATTTGGAGGTATGTAACTCCATATTTATTCGTTTGCAGGTGTCAACTCAATTAGCCGAGAATCTATCCAAATTTGTATTTCTTTACCCCAAATAAAAATATTTTCATTAATGAGGCCCTTTGTCAATCAGAATTGGGTTGCTAATTTTGTTAATCTTATATATTTTGGTCCTCTAACTTTTCCTCTTGTCATTTCAGTTCTTCATCACCAACTTGGGCAATCTTCTAGGCTTTCTTCATGTATATCCTCTTTTATTTTGGATTTTCTTTTTCTATTTTTCTTTCCTTCATTTTTTGTGGGGTCAAAAGTGGGTAACAGCAGTCATTACCAAATACCGATAAAAATGCCAACATATAGCAAATCCATGAAAAAACTTTTTTTAACGTATTTCTGTTGGTAAATCCATCGGCGATTTAAATTGTCGATGGAATGATTTAAATTAAAGTTTTTTAAAATAATATAACTTTAATTTTTTTAAATTAAAACAATGTTGTTTTTATCGACACGAATTAATTCAAATTAATCCACTTAATTTATGACCCAAGTCATTAGTCGTAATCGGGTTTAATAACTTCAGTGTTACGTGCCATGGGACAATGTTTTGCTTCGATAAAAGTATACCATCCATACCAAAACACAAGAAGTTCTGCGATTACTTTACTTTTGATACTTGATTTTAGATTTTAACATCATGTGTGTCTATATATATATATATATATATATATAAACAGGGCATTGTGTATAATTTCAAGATGGGCATTGAAAGGAAAATATATACTTAAAAAACATGTGGTTAGACGTTTCGCATTGACAGCGAAATAGAACGTCACATTTTAGTTGAGCAATATGATATTTGGATTACAATATTGGAATGGCTAACCGCCTTTTGCTCTCCATCCAAACAATAATTTATAACAAATTTAATCTAACAATTTACAAATATTCAATTAATGCTGCCCAATTTAAATTGTAGACAATGTCTCCTCTTATTTATTTTTTTTTTTAAAAAAAAGATAGAATAGTTGAGGTTAACATTTTGTAAAGGGTGACGGATAGTCGAGGTTAACAATTTCAATCAATGAGTTTGAGCATAGTTTTGAAATTCAGCTCGGCTCGATGGGTTGACTCGAGACCCGATTGATCCGGGGCTGGAATTGGGCCGGATTGAAGAAAAAATAAAGGAATAAAAAACCCGGTGCGGTCCGGCGGGTTGACCCGGCAAGAACCAGTCAAAAACCCGGTTGCAACCCGTTAACTTTTGTTTTTGTTTTTTTACTAAAACGATGTTGTTTTGATTTATAAAAAAAAATTGACCTGAACGACCTAGTGACCCAGTCAAAACCCGGAACCCAGGCCTTGGACTGGGCCGGGTCTGAAAACTATGGTTGTGAGACAATTTTAAATATTATTTATTTTTTAGCAAAGTTTTTAAGGTTTCTAGTTATATCTATTGATAAATGTTGAAAAATGAAAATATATATTCTATAAAAATTTTGCTCAAGATTTGTAAGAGATGGATGCAGATTTTTACTCAATTGGAGGCCAAACTAAAGTTGTTCTTCTGAGTGAGCCACGGTATAAATTTTTCTATGAATTTTTTGTAAAATTAGGGATTTAGAAAATTATTTCATTTTTGGACTGGCCAAGGCCTTCCCTGACCTCCTCTAAATTTGTCCCAGTATCCCTACAAAGCACTGGCGTTAATTAATTTATTATTATCATGTTTTCTTTAAATAATACACACAAACTAGCCATCTAACTTGCAGTTCATTGCATGTTATAATTTGTTTTTTTAAAAAAATACCATTGATATGATTTTTTACATAAAAAATTAAAGTGTAAATCACAAAATCTATGTAAATATCTAATTAAATAAATTGATAACCATTTATATAAATAAAAGAAAAAAATCGTTAACAATAACAAAAAAAATTAAAAAATTAAGAGATGAATGTAGATCGAGATATTCAATCACAGAAAATGAGACATTCACCCGAATGTATTCACTGAACTTATTTATTTAAATAAATTAAAGTTAAATTCACATCAGAAAAAACATGTGACCGAAAAGATAAACACAAATAAAATTGACTGAATAAACTCATACCCTAAAAAAATATTACACAAGGCAAAACACATTAGAAATATTATTTAAAAAATAATATTTTTTATTTTGAAAAATAAAGTTCATTTGTATAAAGCAAAAAAAATTATAGATAAATTAAAATAATATCTTGAAAAATCAAACACAAATAAAAAATTTTAAAAAAACTTATATTTAAAAAAAAGCATGCAAAACCCATGACTTAGGTCATGAAACTAGGATAAACACATAAAAAATAAATCAAAGAAAATTACAAAACTAATATTAAAAAAAAAACTAATGCAGAACGATAAGATTATACGAAGCCAAATCTCTAACAAATCAAATGTAAAAAGATGAAGTTAGGAAAAAAACCAATCACACAAAAGGATCTAAAAAAATGATAGTGAAAATAAAAAATAATAATAATTAGAGGGCAAACAAAATTTTCAATTAGAAAGTTAAATTGAATTAAAAAAATAGCTTTAATAAAAGGAAAAACAAGAAAGTCAAATTAGAAAAAATAAAACAATAAAACATTGATTGAAAGATGAAATTGAAAGCCAGAAAAACTTTAACAAAAAGGCCAAAGAAAAAAAATCAAAAGAATAAGGACCAAAATGAAAAACAAAACATGTGAGAAATTGTAATTGAAGAACTAAATTGAGAAAAAAAATCAAAACTTCTATAAAAGGAATAAAAATAAAATAAGAAATTAAAAGAATAAGGACTGAAATTAAAAAAAAAAAAAAAAGACAATTATGCACTTTACCTAGCAGGAGAAAGAAAAGAAGGGAGGAAAAAAAAACGACTGTCGGCGACAATCCGACCACCATATGTTATCATGTGCTACACCATGTGAAAAAGAACACGATAATGTATCCAAATAGATGACAGAAGGTCATATTTCGCCGCTGGGTAGCATCACACGCGCTGCCTGAATAGGGCAAACACCACCCACTCACTGGCGCGTGCCAAGCAGATGCTAGTAGCTTTTTTAATTAAAAAAATAAAAAAGTCAACGTGAGAATATCAAAACGCTTCTATGACCCTAGTAATTACCCAAAAACTCATGTGAAAGTATAAAAATGCCCCAAATACAAAACTTATTTTTTATCTTTTCTAAGACAAAAAAAATGCCTTAATTGTACATGAATAATAGAGAAACTAAAAAAACAGGTGATAAAGAAGTATTTTTATTATTTAAAAGTTTATGAAAAATAAAAATATTTGTTCAACAACTTTAAGTTTTAAATAAAATAAAAAAAATCTAAACACCTCTAAACTATCATTTAATGACCAATACCCAAGCACCCCATGCTCAAGGCTTTTTTTTTTTCACTCAAGATAAAAAAAAAATAATTTCACTGTAATAATTTATATTAAACTATAGCTACAGTAAGAAAACTCACACCTTACCATATAGTTTTGGTTAATATTCCGGAACCAGACCCAAATATACAAGTTCAAATCACA
>Ga0325411_1009732_pt1 | contig 10217 bp, 4 predicted proteins | sample PopdelMetagenome_13_FD_206181 | JGI IMG/M metagenome (GOLD analysis project Ga0325411, IMG submission 206181) | Populus deltoides microbial communities from Bellville, Georgia, United States - Xylem-PdIQD-R4 | ecosystem: Host-associated > Plants > Phyllosphere > Stem > Wood/Secondary xylem...
AATAATAATAATAATAAAAAAGACAAGGCGATATTTAACGATTCCAATATAAGCTTTTATTTGCTTTGGTTTATCAATTTAGTGTCCGTTTGGCCTGTTGTTCAACTTTCTTTATTGTTTTTTAAATTAATTTTTTTATATTTTTTAATGTACTAATATTAAAAATAAATTTAAAAAATATATATTATTTTGATGTATTTCTTAGCCAAAAAAAATATTTTTAAAAATAATTATTATTGTATTCTTAAAAACCCCTTAATATAAATTGATGTTAGTTTATGAACTTTATGGAATTTTCTTTGGGTAACCAACTCATAACTCCTGCTTTTTTAATCCTATTTGTAAATTTTTTTATTTGGATTTGGTATAATAATATTTCTGATTACTAATTGAATTTTAAGTCTTCAATTATTTCACAAGATTAACATGCTGCTTTGATGCATGGGAGGGTTGCTTGTAAAATTAAGTCTATAATAATTTTTCTGATTACTATTTGAATTTCAAATTTCAAATTCTTACAATATTAACAGGTTGCTTTGATTTATGGCAGGGTTGCTAGCTTGGCAAGCTTTGTACGTAAAAGTACTGTGGGTGAATCTTAATCGTGCAATCTATACGTGTAAAAGAGGAGAATGAATATATTTAGAGGAAAACATTTAAGATTTATGTACAAGAAGTAGAGCCAATAACATTTGGCTTGTAAATCTTAATCGTTTTATCTATATTTAATTGAAATATTTAAATTTAGAATAAAAATTGAAATTTCAATTTATTTTCAAATTGATAAAAAAAAATTAAATTATTTACAACCAAGATTCAGTCACAAACGGAAGCACCCCTTTAAAAGTTTGCAAAGCGCATGCTCTCCTTTTCCTTTCCTTTTTCTTTTGTGTCTGCAACCATCCATTGATTCAGGAAGTCAAATTTGCATTCGCAACTGTCTTTGAGAGTGTAGTTGCAAATATATATATATATATATACATGCGTGCGTGCGTGCGTTATCATTTAATTAAGTGATTTTTCAATGAAAATAACTTGATACATACAAAAATCTAAATTATATATAAAAGAAATTAACAATAACAAGGTTTGTTATCTTACCAATAACCAAATTAATAAAATATTCTTATGGAAAAAAATTGCTGATATAGGATAAATAAGACTAATGAAACTTAGTCTAAACTAGTTATGGCTTGTGCTATGTTATGGATTTTTATTTTTTTTAATAAAAAACAACATCTTAGGTGCTGCTAATGCATTAAAAAAAAATAACTCAGGTTATAACACTGATTAAATTTAATAAGCTGGTTTTATTTTAATTAAATGTTAAAAAAATGGACGATAATAGTAAAAGAGCAAAAGAATTTTTAAAATAAAGATCATGATAACTTATAAAAAAAAACTTTTAGAAGCATGAAATTGGATAAAAAAACCCAACCCGAGATAGCATGATTGATATGTAATCTGGATAATATGGGGCGAGTCAACCCAGGTTATCTCACAAAACATTATACCTAGATCATAAGATCAGGATAATACTATATAAAAAAAAATCAAAGATAACTTTTATATATATATAAAAAAAACAATGTTGAATGAGGAAATAAAAAAAAATAAGTAAAAACATATATATCAACCCATGTTAATTATACTAGAAGCATCATACATGGAAATACAATGAAACCCAATCCCCAGCAAATCAAACATTAAAGTATAAAATTTAGGGGGAAGTTTAATTAAACAAAAATATTTAAAATAAAAGATGATAATTAAAAGAATGAGAGTGAAAATCAAACTAAAAAATAAATTAGAAGGCAACTAAAAATTTGTAATTGAATGGTTAAACTGAAAACAAAAATAAATTTAACAAAAAGAAAAAAAAAGAAAGAGGATCAAATTGAAAAAAAAATAAAACATAAACTTTAATTGACAGATGAAATTGAAAATCGATAAAACTTTTATAAAATGGTTAAGGAGAAAAATCAGAAATAAATAAATAAGGACTAGATTGAAAAAATAATATATGACAGATTAGAATTGAACCATTAAATAAAAAACAAACAAAACTTTTACAAAAAAACTAAGGATAAAAATTAGAAATAAAAAAAATAAGAATCGAAGTTAAAATATCAACAACAAACAGGATTACCTTGTAATTATGGGGGGTGAAGAAAAAGAAGAAGAAAATCCATCGATAACAAACGCTCCACCCGTCGCCAACACGCACCTCATCAAGAGAAAGAGAACGTAACAACGCTTGCAACAATACGACATAAGGGCAGTGGTGACCACTAAGAGGCACCACACACACTATCCAAAATATACGGGGGCCTCTCGTGCTCTGGCACGTGCAATGCATGCACCGCCAACTTTTTATATTTTAATATTAATTAAATAGTAAGTAAAAAAACAACTTGAAAAGATAATAATGACCCTACACTGGAGGTAATTTTTTTTACTTTAGGGGCATTTAAGTAATTTAAATGTGTATTCAAAAGTGAAAAACTAAAACTGCCCCTAGACGCCATGTATTTTTTTTTTGGTTGCTTTCAAGGGTACTTTAGTAGTTTTACTGCTCATAAAAAACTATCATATCTCTATTAGCCAGCCTAAATGTTACTTGATTGAGAGGCACGTATGATGTCATGGGTCGGACCAAACTTTTTTTAAGCGTGAAAAAGCAAAGCTCAAGAGACAGTTGTGTTTTTAAAGAAGTAAGAGAAATTCGATAACCATGTTAAACTTTGTTTAATTTGATAATATGATAAAAAATTAAGCAGCAACAACAAATAAAATTTTCTTAGAAAAATTGTCTCATTCAAAACTAGGTGAACATGCGAAACTCGTAATCTAGCACATGAGATTGTCATTTGTAAGAAAGGACATGGAAAAAAAATCCAAACCAACCCGGTTAAATCTTTCTAACTCGTGACCCAAGAGGTTAACAAAGTTCTAATCAATAAAATAATGAGGGATGAAACCAAAAAAGAAAGTTTTAGTAAAAAAGAATTAAAAACAAAACAAATAACTATCAAAAGAATAATAATTAAATATGACATAAAATAAAATAAATTAAAATATTGAGAAATGCAATTGAAAAGATAATTCAATTAAGAAAATAATTAGAAATAAAATATCAATATTAAAAGAATGTGGACAAAATCTTAAAGGCGAAAAAACTAAATGGTGATTAAATTGAAAAAAAATTCTAATTTCATTGATAATCTAAAATAAAAGAAATAACAGTAAAAAAAGATAGATTAAATCTGAAAGAAAAAAAAATTGAATGGTTATTTTAAAAATGTGTAGGGAAAGACTTTGAGATTGAGGAAGAGAGAAAAAAAATGAAGAAAAAAACTATTATTAGTGCAAGCTCTTATATTTTTTTGCCACACAAGCTGTTCAAGAATGAAAACGACATCGTGAGAATTAAAACACCGTCATCAAAGTCAGAGTATGGCCACCAAACGACATCTCATGCAACCAAGAGAAAACTATCTATAAAAAAACCCTTGATCAAGTGCAAAGACAATTTGAATCCAAGGGAAATTTGGTGATTTAGATGCACACGTGAAAAGAAAAAACTGAAAGTATCAGTCCATTATTTTTGGCATATCGGTCATTTTACAGTGGAAACTAAAAAAAAATATTATTTTACTGTTCTAATATGTAGCGAGTCTGTATATAGTCATAGATCCACGGCAAATCGGGGAGCCCTTGTAGTTTCTTTTATTACTTTTTTAATTAAATTAATACTGACGACGAGTCTTCCTGCCATTGTTTTGGTTTGAATTAATCGGCTGCAGGTTTTAAAGGGTTTACAATCCAAGCATTTCTCCATGAAACCGTCTGAGAGCGTCGAGTCCGTACAAGAACTGAAACTGAAATGGTGCGTGCCATTGAATCAAGAGGATCTGCATACAAGCGTGAATCCTCCTTTCAAAATGTCTTTTTTGCTGTCATTTTAGAGAGAACTTTTTGTTTGCATGTTGTTTCGATAGAGAGAGAAAGTGGAGGGAAGCTTGAGAGAAAATACAGGACACGAGGTCTGCGTGTGCATTTATTTTTTCAGTTTACTTTGAGGGAGAAAGTGCTTGGTGGAGAGAGGGTGTGGTTTTTAGGGCAGGATAATTGTCATTGGCCGTTGGATGTGTTGACTTGGTGTGTTGGATGGTTGAGATTGATTGCGAGATTAATCCGGTAACACGTGAGTTAACCAGGTGTCCCACGAGTTGGATTGATAACCATGAACATCCGAAACGGAAACTGAAATTAGTGATGGAGGCAGTTATAAATTAATTTATGGAAACCAACCAAAACCGCCATATCAATACCTTTAGATCTTTTCCACCAAGAGGGCGGATTAATTCGAACCATTATAATAAAAAAGAACATTTAATTTGATCACTTTGGTGCATACACAGTTCAGTTCTAAACAAATATTATAAACCAGTCCATTGCCAGTTCAATCAATTTTTTTTAAATGTAAAAAAAAAGTGAAAGGAAATATTTTTTTTTGATAGTATTGTTAATCCCGATCAAATAGATCAATCTTGAAATTTCTCAAACTAATTCTTTAACTAGCTTGATTTTCTAATTAAATCACATGAAAACTAACTCGGTATGAATCGATCAATTTCACGGTCCAGAAACAACCTGAGTTATAAATTCCACTGAGTTTAATAACTTAATTTTTTTTAAAGTATTTTTTATTTAATTAATTGTAGAATAAAATATACAATACCATGATATGAATTATCTTTCTCACATTAATTTGATACCAAGATATATATATATATATATATATATATATATATATATATATAAAACAATAGCGTAAAAAAAGAAGAGGAAATTAAGCAATAATTAGACGCGATCTCAACTCAAAATCATTTGTGTGAAGCACTTTCAATTACAACGCCAAACACATGTTAAACATGTTACCAAATAACAAGGTGAAGAATCTCTACAAATGCTAAAAGTTTTACGGTTATTGAGCAGGATGTCATGTCTGTGGGCACAAAACCAGATTTTCGTTTCGCCGCAATAATTCATTGTTTTATCGTGGCCACCAGCGAGATGCATTCATGTATAATCTATCTATAATACTGTTCTCATTTGATACTTCACGACGATCTGGTGATCAGCTAAGAGGGTATTTGAATGGGAGGTGTGGTTATTTTTTTTAAAAAAATTATTATATTTTTTATTAAAAAACATGTATTTTTTGCTTTTATAAAATATAATGTGTATTTTAAGAAGATAGTATCTTAAAAAAAAACTACCACAACTCCCACCCAAACACACCAAACCACTCTTCAAAATTAAAGAACTCAAGAGATTCAAAAGATCTTCTCGCCGTGAATACTATAAATTAACACTAGACTACGCATCTGGTTAATGTTATTTTTTTAATATATAAAAAAGTTAAGACTATAAATAATATTTTAATAATATTATTAAATCTCACCAAATAAATTTCTAATCAACTCTTTACCGGACTCAAAACACAACTTTCATGTCTATAACTCAATTCATTTTATTATTACATGGATGAATCCAAGCCAGAGCAGAAACCATAAAAAAAAATAATTATTAAACCTATAATCTAAAAAGAAATCTTTTTTTGATTTAAATTATTTTTTAATTTTTTGAATCATATATTTATATTAAAAATGAAATTTAAAAAATATTATTTCAATATATATATATTTTTAAAAAAAGCCGCTACTGTCACAATGTTAAACAGTATATTCGTATATGAAACCCAATTTCCTGAGATAGCAATATGTGTCAGAAGTTTAACAGAAACCCAACTGAAATATTTGAATCGCGTGTCCTGCGGGTTACGAAGTGTACGTATAACAAGATGACTAGCTGTTGCATTTTATTTACGAAGGCAAGGGTTGAAGTAATTAATACAACAAGGGCTTGCAATATATATATATATATATATATATATATATATATATATATAGACAAAAATACCATCAAAATATGGAGAACTTGCAAACGTGTATATATGACATAATCTCTAAGCAAACTGAGTGGAAGAAGCATCTCATGTTCTCATTATTCCAAAAAAAAATAAAAAAATTCCCATTCAATTATACAATTGTCGTTGAACGACACCATCCACTTGCAATACTCAACACCCTTAATTGTTTACCTCAAATTAGAAGAGAGTTAAAATCTCCCCCCTACACCTCCATCACATGGGCAGATTATCTACCAAACTATGAAGACTCTCCGCGCAATTAGCCTCCTAATTACTACTAATTGACTGTTAGCGTAGGTGGTTGTTTGATTCCACAACAGATCAAACAAAATATGCATGAACGTGGGCGAGGAAACGAGAGAGAAAAGTCTCTGTATGGCTGCCGGCTGCTAGGAAGAGGCAGGTGGGTACAAGACCGCGTTTGTTTGGAAAAGTGAAGGGCTGTTTGGATTTGACTTGGAAGCAGTCCCAGTCTTTACTTCACTCACTCCATCAAACAGGGCCCACAACAAGAGTTGCATCATAAGCTCGCAACTGGGTGTCCTTGTACTATTCTCTTGCTTTGACCGACTCTGGTCTGGTCAGTCACTCTTGGCCACCAAGAAACTCAAAATTGGCCACCAAGAAAAGGTGCCCTTCCCTAATAATACTAAACGTGCTCCACTCCGTTTATGTTTTGGATTCCTAACCCTTCCAATATTTTATTACGAGTTTCACATCCTCTTACTTTCCAACCACTTGTCACGCAACTTCCTTCTCCAGTTTTCCCTCCCCCCTTATATAACCAACCAACAGCATCCCTCACTCCCACTCATCAAGTTCACACCTTTTCTCTCACAAAACAACAGCTGCTCTGTGTTTCTCTCAAGTTAGCAATTCACCCTTCTTCTCTCTCGAGATTCAGATCAAATAAAGCAGGTCCGATGGCACTAGAAGCCTTAAACTCTCCAACCACTGCAACCCCATCGTTTCAATTTGAGGAGTCAAGCACCCGCTACATGGTTGAGCCATGGGCAAAGCGCAAGCGCTCTAAGCGTCCGCGTCTTGACCACCAACCAACCGAAGAGGAGTATCTCGCTCTCTGTCTTGTCATGCTAGCTCGCGGTTCTACAAATCTCCCAATCCCCGCCTTAGACGGCCACCACCAAAAATCCCTCGCCCCGCCAACAGCATCCACGTCATCGGAGCAAAAAATAAGTTACAAGTGTTCCGTATGCAACAAGGAGTTTCCTTCATACCAAGCCCTAGGCGGGCACAAGGCAAGTCACAGAAAACTCGCTGGGGGCGGCGAAGACCAAACGACTTCCTGTACAACTACTTCTGCCACGACAACACCCGTGTCTAAAGGAAGTGGCAGGGTTCATGAGTGCTCCATCTGCCACAGAATTTTTCCCACCGGACAAGCCCTGGGTGGTCACAAGAGGTGTCACTACGAAGGCATCATAGGAGGCGCCGAAAAGAGTGGTGTGACTTCAACTTCTGAAGGAGCTGGATCTACAAACACTCGCACTCATAGCCACAATCACAGTAGTCACCATGACTTTGACCTTAATGTTCCAGCCTTGCCAGAGTTCTCTTCAGATTTCTTTGTATCCGGTGATGATGAAGTTATGAGCCCTCTACCGGCAGCAAAAAGGATTCGTATTTTGATGGCACCCAGAATTGAAGTTTCTCAAGCTCAGTAGAAAAATCGAACTTCTGTTAGGTTGTACTGCTAGGAATTTCCATTTAGGGATTTAATTATTTCAGTTGTTTTGATTGGTTAATTTTTTGTTTTTTGTGTGTAGCAGTTGAATATTTCAGTTGCTTCCATGGAATGAATTCATTTAATTAGAATTTACTTAGCTAAATTTGTTGGATCAGTTAAATTAAATTTATTTTTCAAGTTTCCATGTATTGGGTTATTACTCTTATCTATTCGATCTCCAAACGCACGATCGAATCCTTTTTAAGTTTTTACCGTTTGGGCATTGTGCTTGGACCTTTGTTTGTGCGTATGACCTAACCTCCCCATGATGAGCTGCACAACCCCGCTTGAGCGGCGGGGCAAGTGGTGGTGGTAAGTTTGTTGGAAATCCAGTTTGAGGCCACCTAAAGTTAGACAGAAAGCAGAGAGTGACGGTTGGAACACATTGGCATTCTAGTTACAAATGCAATCCATGAGCTTCACGCGCATGTTGTAATTATTATATTATATATATTGTTTTGATCTGTGCATTTGGCATGTTTTCATAATGCAAGTGATTAGGATGCCAAGTGGCATCTGCTTCAGCAATTGTCCTTCGAAGGAGAGTTGCCATTATATAAAAGTAATATAATGTTCACTGCCGGTCACCTTATCTTGTCCAAGTTTTCATCCTCGTCCACCAATGTCCCTTGATGATCGTGTTCTCACCTGAAAGTTCGTCGAGAGGGAAGGGCGGGGCATCAGGGCATGTACGTGACGTAGTTAACCTTCCATGTAAATCAACCGGACGCGTTTTGAGATCAAATCAAGCACAACTTGATCCACAGGTGACATGCTAACAACACCACATCATTATTAGTGCTGATCTGGCGTATCTAACCATATCTTTACAGACATGACTTGTGATGAGAATGAGTCTTGTAATATACAGAAAATGCAAACTACATATGAATAATTGGTTGCCATTTGGTGTGGTGCCAGACGAAATTAAGAACAAGTAGGGCAGTATTAATCGGTTCAAAGTCACCAATTATTTTAGGTCAAGTATAATGTTCTACAGTATATAAACACGATCCGAAGAATATGAAATTATCGAACGTCGACTAGCAAGATTCTGCTAGAGAATGTGAAAGCGTTTCCGAGCGGTCGACCAATGGACAGTTCCCATCCAATTGAAGGTTGCTCGAGGATCTGACCAAGCCAGATCAAGTTGCTTTGGACATGTATTCCTCATTGCCAATATTAATAGAGTAGTTACAAAATGAAGGAGTGGCATTTGCGTGTGGGACAGACGTTTGATCCACTAATTGATTTGTGAGACGGAGAAACTTTGTGAGAATCTCAGTCATTTGGCACGAGATTAATTGAACTTCTTAACTGTATGAAGAAGTCAACTGTATGAGACTATTCCACGCCACTAATTAAGAAAGTATGCTTCCAGGGGGGGTTTTATGTATCTCCACCTATTTGTTAATTAATTATGCTGGTCTTCTAGATCCAGTGTCTATGGAGTGGGTAAGGCCCGTTTAGCATTTTATTTTTTTTATTTTTTTTGATGTTTTTATATTGTTTTGATATAAAAATCAATTTTAGAAATAATTTAAAAATATAATTAATTTTTAAATAAAAAAGTATTTAAATATTAATATCTATTACATTATCAAACATGCCCTTAATACACTCCATTTTTAATAGTGACTCCGTGTGATTTCTATTCATTGATCAATAGCTATTGTTTTATAATGTGGTTCAATTATACTTTAAAAAAATTATTTTTTTAATTTTAATTTTTTAAAGTTGAATAAAAATAAATTTTAAGTTTTTATTCATTGGATTTTTATTAAATTAATTTTTAAATATTTTTATATTTTTTAATATGCTAATATAAAAAATAAATTTTAAAAAATATATTATTTTAATATATTTTTTAATAAAAATACATCCCAATCACAAAGTCACTCTCAGCGTGAGCTATACAATCGCGGTCCACTCCACCTATCTTAAAATTCCAGTTGATCAATGAATTATTCGGTTGGCAAAATAAGTTAAGGGGAACAACAGGGATTTCAGAGCTTCAAATAATTAAGATTAATAAAGTAAACTCGATTTGTGAAAAAGCTCTCGTAGCTCAGTTGGTTAGAGCACCCGTTTAGTAAGCGGGAGGTCTTGAGTTCGACTCTCAACGAGAGCAACTTAGTTATTTATTTTCCCAGTATGTCGAGCTTCGAGTTTTTGCCGCACTTAACATAGGGCATAATTTTTTTTTTTCTTGGAAAAAAAGAGCGAAAGATGAAGACTGGTTCTCAACATCTTCAATTTGGTTACCAGATATGAAAATATTCATTTTAAGCCAAGTCTTCATGAGAAAAATATGTACGGATCGAGGGCTGGTAAGCTTATTGTAAACAAAAATGTCAACAAAAAATTATGCATCGGAGTAGACAACCAGGCGCCTTCATGATGTTATTTGAATTGAATGTCACCAAAGATCATTATTTCATCGGTGAGAGTTGTAATTTGAAAAGCAGTTAA
>Ga0325411_1009733_pt1 | contig 10215 bp, 8 predicted proteins | sample PopdelMetagenome_13_FD_206181 | JGI IMG/M metagenome (GOLD analysis project Ga0325411, IMG submission 206181) | Populus deltoides microbial communities from Bellville, Georgia, United States - Xylem-PdIQD-R4 | ecosystem: Host-associated > Plants > Phyllosphere > Stem > Wood/Secondary xylem...
GAAAGCTGTAAGTAAAAAGATTCTTTTTTTTACTCCACTACATCTTGAATGCCTATACTATCTCATATATAAACTATATTATATATAAATATAATAAATAATAATATGATATTAAAGAATATCATATTAATTTATGATTAGGTATGCCCAATTTTAATTGATCTCAATTGATCCCTTGTTATTGTATTGCTCAGAGGCGAAGTAATAAGTAGGGATGACAGGATTTGAACCCGTGACATTTTGTACCTAAAACAAACGTGCTACCAAGTTGCGCTACCCTTTCAATTGGTCTACAATATCATTGTAGAGAATCCCTGTCTTGTTTTCCACATACTTATTTCATTTCATTTTCTCCATTGAGATACATAACTTATCTTGACATTTCTTCTTTTTTTTTTGTCTCATATCATATAACATATAATACATATAATAATAAACTTATATACTTATGAAAAAAAAATAGGAAACCCGCCATAAATTTCATGAATGCCCAGACGGAAAGAGACGTATTTTGTTCTTTTAAGAAAAGAAGAGGAAAATCTTATCTATCAAATTATTGTACATTTCTCAATTTGAATTAAGAATTCCGCGTACAAAATAAATGCGAGTGTCCTTTAATTTAACTACATATATACATCTGATCATATATGTATTGCCGTTATGTATTACAATAAAGAATACAGAAGGAGGATTTTTTATGCGAGATCTAAAAACATATCTATCCGTAGCATCAGTAATAAGTACTCTATGGTTCGGGTCTTTAGCAGGTCTATTGATAGAGATCAATCGTTTTTTCCCGGATGTTTTGACATTCCCTTTTTCCTTTTGGAAGATACAGGAGCGAAACAATCAACCTATTGATATTGGAAGACCCAAAGGATTCTTCCAATGTATCATTTCTGGGTCCAATGAAATTCATAGGTATAGGAAGATGCCCTGTCAAATACCGTTACAGAGCCACTATTCTTGAACAACTTGGAGTCGGGCCCTTTTTTCGCACTATTACGGATACGAAAATAATGGGAAAATTGGATTCAATTGTCAACTGTTCCTATCGAAAATAGGATTGACTATAGATTCGAGCCATAGCACATGGTTTCAAAAAAGCATATGATTTTCCTGATCTAAATGAAGCAGGTTTTACATGAAGAAGATTTTGCTCAGCATGTTCTATTCGATACAGGTAGGAGAAGACCCCGACTCGGTATTCTTAAAAAAATAGAGAAATCAGAACCAAGTCAAGATGATACAGATCAACCCCTTCTTCTTGTGCCAAAGATCTTACCATTTCTGAAGGAATTGGAGTTACATCTCTTTTCCATTTCCATTCAAGAGTTCTTATGTGTTTCCACGCCCCTTTGAGACCCTGAAAAATGGATAAATTCCTTTTCTTAGGAACACATACAAGATTCATCACTACAAAAAGGATAATGGTAACCCCACCCTTAACTATTTTATTTCATTTATTAACTACTTCATTTATAAATTTCATAGTAATAGAAATAAAATATATGTATATCCTACTGAGGCATAATTTGTAACTTGCTATCCTCTTGCCTAGCAGGCAAAGATTTACCTCCATGGAAAGGATGATTCATTCGGATCGACATGAGAGTCCAACTCCATTGAATTGCCAGAATTTGAAAGAGGTGGATTTCTCCTCGGTCCAAAGAGACAAAATGTAGGACTGGTACCAACAGTTCATCCCGGAAGAAGGGATTCACTGAGCTGGGATCACTAACTAATACTAATCTAATACTAACTAATCCTAATTTAATATTAATAGAATAGAAAAGAACTGTCTTTTCTGTATACTTTCCCCGGTTCCGTTGCTACCGTGTGCCTTACGCAATCGATCGAATAATATAGATATCCTTTCAACACAACATAAGTTATTGAAAGGATCTCGAAGACCCACCAAAGCACGAAAGCCAGGATCTTTTAGAAAATGGATTCCTATACGAAGAGTGCATAACCGCATGGATAAGCTCACACTAACCCATCAAATTGGGATCCAATTCAGGATTTTCCTTGGGAGGTGTTGGGAAGGAATTGGAATTTAATAATATTGATTCATACAGATAGAGAAGAAAAGGTTCTCTATTGATTCAAACGCTGTAAGGGGTAGCGAAAGAGGAAAAAATCAAGATACCTAAACGAAAGTTTTCCTTCCCTGTAGTTGAGAATACCAAGAAGTTGCATTTTTGTATTAGGATTAACACCACACAAGAACATACTACTCTAATCAGGGTTTGGTGATAAACCTGAAGCAACCCGAAATTGATCAAGACAATTCCTAACCTAAGAAACCAAGGCCACCTCCGCTTTACAAAAAAGATCATCAAATCATCAGTGATGCATAAATGAGTAATTACCTCCCTCTCACAACGCCAATGAAACCTGAAATAAGTATGTCTAGCCATTTGACCTAACAAACCCGAGAGAACTTCTATAACAAGAACAAACAGGTAGGGTAATAGTGGATCACCCTATCTTAAACCTCTAGATCCAGCAAAGAAACTGTGAAGCTCTCCGTTGATCGAGACTGGGAATTTAGTAGTAGAGATACAATATAATGCGAATCTCTTGAACACGTGGTCAAGTAACCCACACACAAAGATATCAATTTCCGGAAAACCAAGTAAATCAGGTTTGATAGGAGTGTGACACAAAGATAACTTGTACCTAGGCACCAACACTATTGGAAACGAAAATCCCCACACAACGAATATTGATTCGCGAACGAGAAGTATAAGGATGACACCATGAAGTCAGTTGTTCTTCGATAAGTTATTTTTTAGTTCTTTAGAGAACCAAGGAAAGGAGATTATCCCACCAACACCCAATAAGTACAACAAAAGAAGTTTATTGATTTGAAAATTGAGTACCCTTACATGTCTAGTTATGCCCTTATTTATATTGACTTCAAACTAAAATAAACCCTAATGAATATATGAGACCACTTACAATTAAACCCAAATATAACCCAAAACACAAAGAAATAAAAATAACATAAAGTCTGGTGTTGTTTTGCCGCATATAACTTGAGAAAATAAAAGCTAATTAATCTGATTTCCCTACTTTATAAGTTGTTATAGCTGAATGAACCTTGCTTGCAAGCATAGGATTAGTTGCCACCCACCATAAGTCCCTTGTAGACTAGAAAAATCTGATATGATTTGGTTTCCTTGTTGTCGCCCCTTTCTTTTTCTTGATTAGCTTGGATTTCCTTCTTTGTTGCTGATTTAATTACCTTCCTTCCTAGGTTAGGAAAAACATTAATTAATCCTGCCCTCTTTAGGAACAAGATCTGGCTGACTTCCTTACTTAATTAGGAGAATAAATTATTGACTTTCTATTCTTATAGCATTAGGAAAAAACAAGCCTAACAAGGCCGTTATGGGGTCGAACCATCAACCCTTTGTTCCACATGAATTGGGCTCTTCTTGGACCTGAATTAGATGAATTAAAGGCTCATGCTCCTTAGATGTCCTAAGCTCCTCTAGGTTAATCTTGCTCCATATATTCTGAACAAGCCCATTCAATGCTTCTTTAAGTTGATTTGCCCTAGCTCTTGTAATCGGCCCAATTGACACCTCCAATGGGTCGTTGGAATGATTATGCTTGGTGTTAGGTTGATCCTCATCACATTCACCAACTAATTAACCATATGAGAGGGAAAGCCAACCGTTCGAAGAATAGCCAATAAGAAATCCCATCTTACCGAGTCATAAGCTTTCATAAGATCCACCTTCAAAGAGCATCTAGGAGGACCCCCCCCTTTCTGTGATAATTATGAAGGAGCTCTTGAGAAAGTATTTCTCCCCTCAACAAAAGCAGATTGGAAAGGCCCAACCAAATCCAACAATATTTCTTTAATTCTATTAGCGATGAGCTTGGCAATGCATTTGTAAACAGTATTACAACATGAGATAGCCCTAAAGTCCTTAACCTTTGATGGGTTAAGAAATTTAAGGATTAAAGATATAGTTGTAGCATTTACCTGCTTGAGAAGCCCACCGGAAAAGAAAAAAGATTGAATAACATTAATAGTGTCTGGGCAAAAAATACTCCAAGATTTCTTAAAATGCCTTACATTGAAACCATCCGGACTGGGAGCCTTATTGTCTTCAAGAGAGAAAAGAGTCTTCTGAATTTCTTCATCGGTTATAAGAGTGTTGAGGAAGATACGTTGAGGGTAAGATAATATTCTAGCGAAAGCCCCAAAAAGCATAGAAGAATCAAGAACCATTTTAGAATTAGAACCCCCCAAAATCTTCTAAAAACACATGTAAAACACATCCCATTTTCATCATGGATAGAGAGCATTTTGTTGCGACTGTGAAAACCTTTCACCAAATTAAAGAAGAATTTTGAGTTTTTATCCCCCAGATTCAACCATTGCAGCTGAGACTTTTGCCTAAGGAAGCTCTCCTCAGCTTTAGCAAGCCTTACATGCTCCTTCACAAGAATAGGCTCAGTTCTATGGATCTCTAAATCTGAAGGATGTGTTTACATCCGACATTGAGCCTCATCCATCTTCCGCTTAGCTTCTAACATCCTTTCTGAAATCTTACCAAAGTACTTGAGATTAAACTCTTTCAACTTGTTACACAAAAGTGTCCATAACCTCCTTACACCATGTCTTGGAAATTAAGGGGAGAAAAGGAGGATGATCTACCCAAAAATTAAAGAACTTGAAAAGTAGCTAGTGCATTACATTTCTAAATACGAAAGTACCAAAGAGGCAAGTAAAAGTCATCATTTATTGAACTTCGAATAAATTAACAATATGATTATAGCATCTATACCCATCAATAAAGAAATAGTAAGACTTACTTGCCAATTTCTTAAGCATTTGGTCCATGAAAGGTAAGAGAAAGCGATCCTTATGTGTGGTCAAGTTCAACTAGTGGTAAACAAGACACATTCTCCAACTACTTTTGACATGTGTAAGGACAAGTTCAACGTCTTTATTTTGTACCTTAATAATCCCTAATTTATGTAAAACTACATGTGATGCGAACCTCGTGAATACGCGGTCAAGCAACCCACACACAAAGACACTAATTGCTGGAAAGCCAAGTAAATCAGGTTTGATAGGAGTGTGACACAAAGATAACTTGTACCTAGGCACAAGCACTATTGGAAACAGAAACCCTTACCTAACGAATATCGATTCGTGAACGAGAAGTATAAGGATGACGCCACGAAGTCAGTTGATCTTCCATAAGTCATTTTTCAGTGTTTTAGAGAACTAAGAAAGGGAGATTATCCCACCAACACACAACAAGTGCGGCAAAAGAAGTTTATTCAACTGAAAATTGCGTAACCCTTATATATCTGGTTATGCCTTTATTTATACTTAATCTAGAATGAAACAAACCCTAATGAACCCCTTATATAGGCTCTTATGAGGACCACTTATAATTAAACTAAAATAATATAAATAAAACCCTAAACTAAGAAGAAAATAATAATAACAATAATAAATCTGAATTTAAGATTCTAAATATGATATGATCAGATTTGTTGCCCTATAAAAGTCCCATATAAGTTAGGAGAAATCTGATTTGAAATATTTATGTTACCGCCCCCTTTAGGTCCTTGATTAGCTTGGATTTCCTTATTTAACTTGGACATATAAGAAACCAAATTACCCCATTTATTGCTGATTTAATTACTTTCTTTCCTAGGCTAGGAAAAGCATTAAATAATCCTTTCCTCTTTAGTAATCAGATCTACACAAAACTTCCTTGATTGTTTAGGAAAATAAATTGCTGACTTTTTATCCTTGTATCATTAGGAAAAATAAGCCTAACATGGCTGGTATGGGGCTGGACACATCAGCCCCTTGTTCCACACAAATTGGGCTCTTCTTGGACTTGAATTAGATGAATTAGAGGTTTTCCTTCATGCTCCTTAAATGTCCCAAGCTCCTTTAGGTCCATCTTACTCCATGTGTTCTATACAAGCTCATTCAATGCTTCTTTAAGCTTCTTGTCCTGGCTCTTGTAATTGTCCCAATTGGCACCTCCAACGGGTCGTTGGCATGATTACGCTTGGTGTTAGGCTGATCCTCATTAACATGAATTAGACTTACCCACTTGCCATCCAAAATAGGGTAGATTATTCCAGCATCCAAAATGATGTGGATCAACCTGTGAAAACCAAGGACTCATTACACGTTCCAAGTGAGCCCATCACAAGGTCCAGAGCGAAAGTCTTTAAAGAAGCATTGAATGGACTGGTTATGCAAGTTTTGGCCATGGTAGAACTTGGGGATCGTTTGGAGTATCAAGAGGTGGCTTTAATACATTTAATCCATGTGCAAGAGGGGCCTAATCCATCCTTATTTGAGTCATTAATGAATAATACTTATGAATGTCTCAGTTTTAACGTGTGTGAGAGATTCTTGCATTCTTTGGTTCTTGAACAAACTGAATCTGACTTATCGAAGATTAACTAGCTTCATGGCATTATTCAACTTCATTCCAATAGTGCTGGTGCCTTGAGACAAGTTTCCACTGTGTCACACTCCTATCAAAACCCGTGTCAAACAAAGTTCTTATTCCAGCAACTTCAATTGTGTTTCCGAGTATTAGAAGGATTCTAAAAGGTGTTAAAAGAAGGGAATTAATACTAGCAATTACTTTCCTTTCAAAAGAAGAAGAAAAAAACATAAGTTTGAGATCAGACTCCTACTACAACTTGAAAATAACATGAGTGACTACCTTTCCTTTAGTTTCTAGGATTAATGGGCTGAATGGAAGGCTATAAATAAGCCTTGAATGAATTTTGTATTATTTTCTTTTGTTATCTTCTTTTATTTTATTTTGTTAGCCCATGGTTTGTTTGGGCTTAATTAATACTTTGTTTTTAGATAGATCCAAGAATTATTTGGATAAGGTAATGGGCGTTTTAGTTTAGTGTTTTTGGATTAATTTTGTAAGTAGGCAAAATTAGTCCACTAGGATAGATCCATTAGGGTTAATTATTTTCAAAAACTACTTAAACATAGGTAACCTAAATTTTAGTAGCCATTGATCAATAAGAATTCAGAATGTTTTTTTTTTAACTTATGAGAGAGTGATTCTTGTATTCTTCAATTCATGAATGAACTAAATTTGACTTATCGAAGATTAAATAGCTTTGTGGTGTCATTTGACTTCATTCCAATAATGGTGGTGCCTTGGGGCGAGTTTTCATTGTGTCACACTCCTATTAGACCTATTTCAATTCTCCAGGAATCAGATCTCAATCGTGATTGTGAGTTGTGTGACCATGTGATCATGAGGTTCACATTAGTTGGTATTAGAGCTAGGCTCCGAAACAAGGTCATATCTTTCTGTTATTTTTATTTTCTTAGTGTTCTTTTCAGTTTTTCAGTGTTTGCATCATTCAACTTCTCTTTCTGTGTTTGCGGCATCTAAGCAAAAAAAAAAAAAAGATTAGATGAAATTTGAAGGTTGATTCATTTCTGCCGCAGAAACATAACTCTTAGTGAACCATAACCAAACCACCTCATAATCAATTGAAACTTCATATTTTTGTCTACTGGTGTATCTCATCATATATTAAATTTAGGCTTATTTTTATATTGTTTGCTTGAGGTTTTAATTTGAGGTTCAATTTTGTCACAAACAGATCATATAAGGGGTCTGGAAACTTCTAGTCGTAATAGAAGGACCTAAAAACCGAGTTTTGTTGTTTGTTTGGTATCCGAATACTAAATATTGAATTTGAGGTCATTTTGATATCGTTTAGTCTGGGTTTCCATTATGGTACGTAAAAATTACGTAACATGTCAGATTTATGTCAAGTTCCAAAACATGATCCCTACTATTTATTTTATGTTAGCTTTCAAAATTGTTTTGTTTGTGTTTGTTTCATTCCTAGTAGTTTATTATCATCATATTTCAGATATTTGGTTGTTGTTTAAGTCATTGTTGTCACTTTCATATCTGTTTGTTTTCAATCAATTATGGTCCAAACAAAAGTCAGATTTGCAATTTCAAGTCTAAATCAATGTTCTTCCTACCGTAAACTCTATTCTTATTGTGTCTTTGTCTTCTTCTTCATTTGCTTATTTCATTTTCTTTTTTTCTATTTGTGTCATGTATTCAGCAAGGGAGATGGAACGGAAGAGGATTCTAGCTCAAGTATGTGAAAAACTAAGCCATGGTTTGGGGGTTTTAGAACAAGAAGTTGGTAAGTGTAAAAGATTATTCTATGAACTTCAAGCTTCATGGAAAAAGAAGCTACAGAGACAAAAGAACGGGTGATGAAGGAGAGTCGTTGTGGTTATCATTCGAAAGTATGTATGTAAGTGGGAACGATGTGCTTATCTAAAATTCTTATTAGTCAATACTTTCATACAATGTTGTTAGAGAAAGGTGTTAGCAATAATTCCAAAGGCTTAAACAAGAGGCTAATGAAATCGCTACAAATCATATTCAAGATTCGATGGCGAATCTTATTGAAGAGGGAATGAATGATATAGTTCCTTCAACCTTGGATTCCTTATAGTTAGCATTCGGTTATGTGTTTGAAATTGGTTGTTGATACGGTTCAGTATATTGTTCAGCCTTGGGTTCTTCATGATGGGTAAAAACATAGGGATGCATTCTATCAGATCGAGGTTCTTATGGAAGATGGGTTTGGCCTAATTTTTTTGGTGGATAGTTCGGCTAGATGAGGACAGTCTATACACGGGATGTTTTTAGGCAGCAAAGAAAGTTTATTTAGAGTGTATTTTGGATCTAGTTTGGTACCTATTAATGAATATGGATTTAGACCACATGAGGTCCAAAGTTGACTTAGGTTAATTAAGATGTTGGGATCATATCATATTTTTTTTAGGTTGATTTCCTAATTCTACAAGGACTTAAATCAGCAAAATATTCTCTTAAAATTCAAGAAAATTTTATTCATTATTTTCCCTATTATTTAGAAGAATATTTAACAACATAGGAGGAAGTTTCCTAGTCAAGAAAGGATGCTAGGGGGCTGCCATATCTAATTTTCTAAGTTAGGAAGGATTAATTGATGATTCTCCTGGTCTAGGAAGGAAACTAAATTGATAGGTAAGAGGGAGATTTTTTTTAATTAATTATCTATGTAAAACAAGGAAACTAAGCACAACAAGGCGAGAAGACTATAAAATTAATTCCACATTCATATCAGATTTCTTGGTTTATTTGAGACTTTTTAAGGGTGACAAATCTAATTCTAACATATCTAGGGTATTAATTTTGGATTTTTATTATTTTTATTATTTTCTTCTTAGTCTTTGGTATATTATTACTTATCGGGGTCAATTTTATAAGTGAGCTCAAATCAGCCTATATATGGGGGGGTCCATTAGGGTTATTTGAAACATTATATAAGTGTTTTGGTATGCTGAAAAGTAAAAGGCATGGATTGATAAAATAAACTTGTGTTTTGTGTGATGCAATATATTATCTTTGCTAGGACAGATCAAATCTGACTTATCAAGGTATAACTAACTTTGTGGTGTCATTTGATTCATTCCAATAGTGCTGGTGTCTTGGGACATGTTTTCATTTTGTCACACTTCTCAAACCTGATTTTCAGATTTCTTGGGGAAAATGATTGGGGGTTGTTTAACCACGTGATCAAGAGGTTCGTATCAGTTGGTATCAGAGCTAGGCTCCGAAATCAGGTTATATCCTTTTAGTTTTCGTTATCTAATTGTTTTGCATCAATTTCTCTTCTCTATCTTTTTTTTTTCGGGTCTGTATTTGTTTTTTTATTGTGTTTATTCTTGTTATTATATGTTTATTGTTTTCTATTTAGAGTAAAAAAAAAAATAAAGCAATCAGAAAACGTTATTTGGGTTAAGACACCTAACACATCTGTTTCGCAACAGATTATCAAAACTTATCACAATTAACTCAAAAATTATATTTTGTTTACTGAGGTCCTAATCGCAAAATATATTAAATCAGAGGTTATTTGGATATAGTTTTCTTTAGGTTCCAAAATCAGGTTTTGTCTTGCCGTAATGAATCTATTTTGCATTAGCTTTCAAAACTTTTTTTTTCCTGTTGATTTCATTCCTGCTAGTATATTATCATCATATTTGAGATATTTGGCTATTTTTTGAGTTATTTTCCTCACTTTCGTATCCTTTTGTTTTCGATCAGTTCTGATCCAAACAAAAGTCAGATTTGCAATTTCAAGTCTAAATCA
>Ga0325411_1009734_pt1 | contig 10214 bp, 6 predicted proteins | sample PopdelMetagenome_13_FD_206181 | JGI IMG/M metagenome (GOLD analysis project Ga0325411, IMG submission 206181) | Populus deltoides microbial communities from Bellville, Georgia, United States - Xylem-PdIQD-R4 | ecosystem: Host-associated > Plants > Phyllosphere > Stem > Wood/Secondary xylem...
TATTTGAGATAATTTATGAAATTATATTTTTTTTCAATTTCATTCTCATTCAACTTTTTAATTTGTAAGATTTGTTCCTCATTATTTTAATAAACTTGAGAAAAATAAAACATTAATAAGTTATTTTTCAGCTCATTTTCCATGACATAACCAAACACTGGAAAGTGTTTTCCAACTTATTTTCCATTACACTACCAAACATCGGAAAATACTTTCCCGGAATTCACTTTCCAAAAGGAAACTACTTTCCAGCAAACAAATGGGGCCTAACTAAATTCAATAACTTCAACAGTTAAGTAAAATCCCAAAATATAATTTATATTATTTTCTAACAAATTTAGCTTCAAAATGCATCTCCAATTCAAATTTTTATTGCATGGACAAGGAACCTTAGTCAAGTAAGTATCCCCTGACTTGATAGTATATTTACCAGATGAAGACTCCTCCCACTTCAAACAATCCTTAATGTTGGCCCATCTAACTAGGAAGAGGAACTGCTGTAATTATGTCTTCAAAATACTCTGGGTACTGAGTTTGAAGAACTGAAAAATCTCAAGTTTGCTGAGGTGAAAAAAGGTCAGCCACCTTCTTGGATAAATCTTGTGTATGAATATCATGCACCAGACGGCTAAGAGGAAAACCCCCAACCCCATGATCAGACCAAGGGAAAACACTACTGCCATCACCAATCCGCCAAGAAAAACTCTCTCAAGAAATATGAAAAGCTTTCAAGATGGCCCACCAGGTTGTGGAGATATTAACCTTGGAAGTATACGTTAAAAGATCAGAGACTCTTTTAGTATCTGGCCTCTATCATCTTAACCCAAGGCTATCAGAAACAATATTCAACCAGAAAAGCTTGCCGCCCTCAATCCCGATCCACAACTTCTCAGTTCAACAAGTGAATTCTATAGGTTGACGAATTTTTCATGTGAAACTATTTATCATTTCTCTCTCTTTTTTTTTTGCAAGTGGGGGATATCCTTTTCTTCTTAGCGCTATGTTATGCAGTACCAGTATCAACTCAACATTGCTTAAGAATCAAGATTATTCATCAGGTTGATTTCTAAGATAGCCACATGCAAACTCATCTCCGACACTTTATTTTAGAGGTTATCAACCTCAATGGTATTGACTTTAACATTTCTTCGTTTCTTAAGATTGTCTTTTTTTGCAATCTTTGACTTGATGTCTAGTATTATTGTAGATGAAATCCTTGTCATTGAGTTTCTTAGCAATGCTTTTTTCATGCTTTTTTTTTTCTTTATAGTAAGCTTCTTATTTTAGTTTTTATCGTGGTTCCAGCAAGATAATTGCTCTAATTCAACTCAAATCAAGTCCAGCAAGATAATTGCTCTTATCCTTCAACCAGTCTGCAATTTATGTAATCCTGTTTTAGAACTACCCTCATCAACCTGGAGAGGATATTGAATTAAAAACAATCCTACATGGAACACATTGAAACACCATCGTTCAGACATAGATTTTGATTTATGATGTTAAACCCAACTAATAGACGGAGCAACAGTTGAAAGAGAGGCTTATGAGAAAACCAGTGATGATACGCAGATTTCCCCGAGCAAGATCGATGGTCTGAACCCTGACAAAGGCGAGATAAGGGATAAGCATAAATGATACCAATAACTTGTTGAGGAAGGGATCTCCGAAGAGCATTAAGATTCCACTTACGAGAATACAAATCTGCCAGACATGGCCATCCTAAAGCTCGTAAAAACTCTAATGGATAGACTTCCAGATAAAGTAAGCTGAAGAATTAACACCTGAATACTGGAAATCATTACCTCCCAAGTATTCAGCCTTTAAATTGGAAGCCCATAGCTTAGGAGAATGTCTAATCAAGTCCTAACTAAAATTTCCAATTACCGCAATGTTCTGTTGCTGAGCCTTACCAATACCAAGCCCTCCTTCATGCCGAGAACAGGTAATTCAATCCCAGCTTCATAAATGAACACCTCGCTTATCCTGATTAGAGGAGCAAATAAAAGTCCTGACAACTTTATCAATACCATCACAAATGACTGAGGTAACCATGCAGTTTGCATAGCATAGACGGGAATTGCTGACAGGGTAGTCCACGCTAAAGTAGTTTTACCCGCCAGATTAAGAAGCTTCGCTTTCTAAGAAGACAACTTAGCTGAAATTTTCTCTAACAGATAGCACTCCTACTGACCTGAGAGTGAATAGGAGGGATACCTGTATACTTCCACAGATCATTAGTGCAAGATAAATGGCTAATAAAGCGAACCTGATCCCCTTTTAATTTGGCGAGAAATTTCTGCTTTCCGAAAACAAAATCTACCTCGAAGTTTCTCTACAAGACTTGAAACATCATTGAAGTCACCCATAACTAGCCGAGGAAATTGACATTAAGAGGCAATTTCCCTCAGATACTTCCACCAAAGCTCCCTAACCGTAGCGCTTGGACTATCATAAACCACTGGATACAGCCATAGGGGCTCGTTCTGAAAGTATACTATATATTATAAAAAAAAAAACAATGAGAAATAATTGAGACAACATTAACAAGAATACTTCTCTGTTGCCAAAACACCCAAATACCCCCTGAAAAACCATTAGGATCCACATAGTCTACCGAATAATAACCCAGCAACCTCTAATTGTTCCAGACAGGATCGATCCAAAGGCACATGAATCTCCAGAAACAATAACAAGTGAAGACGGTGACCGCAACATGGATCATGTAATTGTCTATATATATGCATCACTATTACCAGCACTACGAATATTTCAAGAGAGGTTCTCAAATTAAGAGTATAACTAGACATGGATAATAAACTGAGAAAAGAGTAAGAACCAGCGCCCAATCAAATTGCATCGAAACCAAACTTAGTTCGAGAACCAACTCCATCCCGCTCAACACTAGAATTTGTGACAAAACTCACTATAGGACCACAAGGACTGCGACCCCTTGCGTTCACAATATCATAATCACCCCTCGAATTATCCACAACACCTGACACCAACAACACTAACGTCTTTATTGGAGGAAGGGTTGGGTAGTTTAATTATGTTTGGTTAGTTTATTGGGATAGAAGGAATTTATATAGAAGAAAAAGAAAAGTGTTTCGTTGAATACATAAAACAAATATATTTTTTATAATAATTTTTTAAAGTACATGAATATGTCCCAAATGTTTTTGTCTTTTCCATACAATAACAAAACACTACTACAATTAAAAAATTTATTATAAAAAATATATTTATTTTATATTTTATATAAAAGTACATGAATGTCTTTTTCATAATTGTCTTTTGAGGATAAATATGAATAGATTTTATAATAAATTTATATATTTTTAAAATTAATAACAATACTTTTATTTTTTTAAGCACAATCTGAGGGTGCATATGAATAGATTTTATAATAGTAACAATCAACTAGTGTTCGCCGACACCAAGATCTAGTGATTTTTCCAATCTTATCGAATGGAACCTGCCGACACCAAGATCAAGTTTTTTTATTGTTAAAATATAGCCAATCAACAACTTTTCCTCTCTTATTTGTTGTAATTTAGTGACTTTTTCTTTCCTTTCTAAAATTTAAAGATTTGAATATGAATAAAATAAAATCTTAGACCAAACTGTATAATTTTCAAACTAAATAGACCAATAATGAATTTAGAAAAAATGCTTTGACAGCACTTTTTTTAAAAGGTTTCCATTTTATCAAGAGTTTAATTTTGGTCCTTACATTTTTTATTTTTTTACAAACAATAAAATTTAATTATTTTTTTAAAATAAAAATCAACTCAATATCAAGATATTTTTTTAAGACTGTGATAACTCAAAAGAAGTAATACGGTCAAAATTATCAAGTTGAATCACCAATTAATACAATGTGAAATGATAAAATAAAAAAAAAATTATGATGGTTGAACTGCAAAAAAAAAAAAGGAAATAAAAAACCAAAAAATATATATTTTCTTTTTAAATAAAGGGTTGGCATTCCACCTCACTTTCAATTTCGATCCTCTCATTTTTATTTCTTTCTTCTTTGTGAAATTAATTAAGAACCGGATCAATGCTGAGATTTTTTTTAGACCATGAAAACTCAAGAAATAAACATGAAATAAATGATCAAGCCCAATCAACAATCAACACAATGCAAAATAATAAAATAAAAATAAAATTTAAGGATAAAAAATAAAATCACTATAAAAATCCAAAGCGTTTTTATTCAGATGCCACATAGAATTATTGAGAACACTCTTCTTCTTCTTCTTTCTAAACGATTAGGTTTTAATTAACTCTTAATAATATATGAGTTGTAAACATTATTTTGTAAAATATATAAAAAAATCGGATCTAAAATAATAATAAAAAAACCTCTATTAATATTATAAAAAAAATATCATTTACATTATTATAAAGATATCACCAACATGAATAGACAAAAAAAAAAAACCAATAAAAATGATTTAAAAGATGTTAAGAAGAAGCTTTTCTTCGAGAAGATATTTGAGATTTCGCTTTAATATGAGCACATACACATTTTACATAAAAATAAACATTAATACTTCCAATAAAAAAATCTGCACCATTGAATCACGAGTCCAACTTTGATCATAAACATTTAATATTTCCACTTTTAATCCATGTGAAATGTATCTTTCACGTGTATCCACGCAAAAAATCTACATAAGGTGTTTGTAATTGTACGGTGAGGAATTATTACAAATTTACAATAAGTTATCTTCTGTTGTTCTTATTATTTGGGGTGTTGTTTTAGTTATGATAAAGTACAGGTGTATTTTAGCAAAATGGACTGCTTTATAAATTACATAGGTGAACTGGACTGGTCTTTGCGTTTGTTTGAACCTTGAGTTGAGAGAGAGCAGAAACTTGGTGTTACAGCAATGTCATGCCTTGATTAAACTAATCAGAGCCCAAGTGTCATCTGCGCTGCCGTGTGGCAGTTCTATTACCAAAAAGAAGCAGCTCAACACGAAAATAATAAGCAATTGCAGCGGCGGCGACAACGGCAGCGACAACGGCAACACCAACCACAACGACAACAATTTATCTCAAGTTTCTTGTCCTAGTTTTCTAATATTTTGAGTTCAATTCTAAAAGAATTGGACTAAAAAATATGTCTTCTGATCTTTATGCTCTTGATGCCTCTTTCTACCACCATTCAACTCCAGATATAGTCTCTCCAGATGGTGGTGATCTTTTCTTCTCTGACCCTTTTTCTCCTTTTTGTGACTCTTCCATTGATATTCTTCAAGAATCCTCAAACAGCCAAAACAATCAATGCCCACTTGAAAACTCTAACTCTGTAGACAGTTTTAGCCCAAGTATTCTCTCCTCTTCACCTCCAAGTCACCAACTAGAGAATTTGTCACTTTACCAGACAAACCATTTGCAGGCTTTAGCAAATGGTGAAAATCTGGCCAGTGGGTATACTAATTTCCCTGGCTTGGATGCTTTGGAGGTGAAAACCGAGGAATGTCAACTGAGTTTTAAGTCCACTTACAATCAAGACTCTTTTATGCCTCATAGTTACAGTAGCGTAGAGAATGTGGCAAAGATGATGCAAAGAAGCTACAGTAGCAATTCTTTTGAAGGCAAGCCTGGCTTTCTCTTTCAACCTCGCTTTGATACTCTCTTGGAGTCTCCAAATTATCAAAGTCAAGCCTTAAGCTCACTTGAAAACAACTTTCTTGCTGGTCAATTGAGGAGGGTTTACAGCACTGGTGATTTACAAGTAAAACCGCTCACTAATCTATTCCAGTCCCCTGTTTTTGCTCTTTTTTGTCCTGTTTTCTCTATAATCAATTGCTAATGGAATACTGTTTTGTCTTTGTTTTAGAATATTAATAGAACAACGCATGCAACAGAGAGGTCCCTTTCAAGTCCTTTAGCTACAGAGAGCTCGTTTATAGAAGAATCAAACTTCAAAGTAGGACGTTATAGTGCTGAAGAAAGGAAGGAGAGAATCTCAAAGTATAGAGCCAAACGTACCCAAAGAAACTTCACCAAGACAATTAAGGTAAGACAGAGTTTGTTTAGTTAGTATTAAACAACCATTTAATTTAATCCAACTGCTATACATATAAAAGTAGCAAAGGTAAAACATTATTACTTCTCGAAATGATAATTCGGGTTCGGATTCATTTTGAGAAAATAAACTGATTCGAGTATAGATCGCCAGTCTAAGCTCGTGCTAGAGACTAGAGAGTAGAGATGAATCAAGTCATGGTCAGAGACACAAAACATAAACTTTTGTCCAATGGAGTATTTAATAATGTACAAAATAAGAATGTTTTGCAGTTTTTTTACATGATTTTTCTGTCTGTACTTTGTATAGTTTGCTCTATTATCAATTAATATTGGTTAATTAATTTTACTTTATTTTCCCTTCATGCTACAAGTACGCCTGCCGCAAAACACTAGCGGACAACAGACCACGTATACGTGGCAGATTCGCACGAAACGACGAAACTGGCGAGATTCCCAAGGTTGCATGCTCTACCAGAGATGAAGACGAAGAGGAGCTATGGGTATTGTTTTTATTTTGTACTTTATGAGTGTAAAAGGCCATTAAGGAAACGCAGAAAATGTATTAAAACTGTGCAATGTTGTTTTGTTTTGAGATTTGTAGTTTGATGGGTTACACGAAGAGGAAGATGAAGGGGCAATTAGAGGATCATCAGGAGGCTTCGTTAACAGTTTTCTTCAGCCTCAGTTTCAGTACTATGGTACTTACTGATTGACAACAATGAAGCTTTTTGCTTCTGGAGAAACTCTTTTTCAGTGCTAGGATGTTTAATTATTAGGACCAAACAGCTGTGAGGGAAAAGGTCGTTTTGAACAAAGGAAAGGAAATTCAAAGTGGCTTTTGAAATAAATCATTGTTCAATTAATATATACACAGGGTGGCTTAATTTGTCAGTAAATTTGTGTTTTCTTTTGCTTTTTGTATATGATGGTCAATAATCAATGACTCTATTTTGACTTTTGCATGTTCTTATTGTTATTTAAATACATTAAATAATCTTCTTGTTCCTCTGGAGGGGGAGTTTATTAGGTTTTCTGATGCGCAAGTAGTCTCCCGTGGTGATTATTTTTGTCGGCCAGAATACAGGATTAAACAAGCGAGGAAATTGACCAGTTCAAAGCACTCAGGTTGATGGGATTAGTTTGATGTCAAGTGGAAACGCTAATACCTTTGCCATTAATGTTCAAATCTGAACAATTCTAATGATTTTTTGGCATAGAATTTGTCTTTTGAAATTACCAAGAAAATTAACTTCCTGCCAATACCATGCTTAGCAGTTAGTTCATGAATAGAGCTGTCCCGGGAGAATGATTGGGCACTGGCTCTCTCTTGTTGTTGTATTTACCCCTTCACCTTTGTCGTTTTCATTTGATCTCCCATTACCCTACTATTCTAAAAAAACCTAGGAAACTTGATGTAGCTTTATGAACAGTGAAGCTTGGCTTTTCTTTTTTTTTTTCCTTTTTTCCTTTTCAATTCAGGACCTCCTTTCTTTTTCATTTCTTTAATTTCATTTGTTTTTCAATTTTTTCCTTATATTTCTTTTAATAATTATTTAAATTGTTTTTAAACTAATAAAGCTATATAACTAGATGAAATAGAAACAATTTTTAAACAGTGAAATTCTAAATCTGAACTAAATAAAAAATTAAATTAAAATTTTTATAATTAACTCACTAGATTGAATTTAATAATAATATCAAATAGAACTTTATATGTGATATACTCTAAATTTCGTTTGGTATGTAACCAAACCATTTCAGACAACTCTCATCGTTATCAATCTCTGTATTTCACATGTTGCAATAACAATGAACTAATACATCTCGAGTAGTAACTTTCTATATTAATTTATAGCCTAAAGCATCTTTTCTTTCTTTCTCATTATTGTGAGTTTGTGGAGTGGTTGTGCTTGACTTTTTTTTTTTTTTGTTAACCGTGGATGTCCGGACCAGCTTATACGCACCTCGACTAATTTCCTGAGGTCCTAAAGTTAATGACCATGGAAACCTCTAGCGGCCCTGAAATTTGTAGTACTCAAACTGGTAACTTCTTAAGAATAAATCTAAGATCTGATAAGTTAAACTATACCCCTCAAGAGTAATTGTGCTTGACCATTGATCTCATGGGTTGATGAGTAACTTTTATGAACTTTCCTACAAAATAAATTTTCTATGACCATCCTATATCATATACTTAATTCAGTAAATGTAAGAGCAATAACATGTAAGAGAGAGAGAAAATGAAAGAAAAAAAATAAAGTGTGTTTTTATTGAACTAGCGTGAAACATTTGAATAACTTAAATATTTATATAGTAACTCAAGATATTTATAGATTTTAATTATTTCTGTTTATCTTATGGAACATATAAAATGATATTAGAGGTATCTCATAATAAATGGAGTTACAAGTATCTTATTATGATTTGTTGATTGTTGCATGCATCATTGATGAAGAAATTGATGTGTTCACTAGTTTTGGTGTTTTATTGTGCTATTAGTGGAGGGATTGTTAATTGATAATGCTATTTGAAATGGCATGTGGGTAGAAAATAATTATTAATAAAAAAAAAGTGTCTTTACCATGTTCTGAAAGTTTGGTGCATGTGCACTAAAAATTTGGTGTATGTCTATAGATGGTAGTCGATAGTGTTTTAATATCTTGGTCTATGAAATTTTTTTTATTTTAAATTAATTTTTTTAAATATTTTTGGATTATTTTAATATGTTAATGTTATATAAATTTTTTTAAAATATTATTTTAATATATTTTTAAAAACTAAAAAAAAACAAATTATATTCAAATGTATACTCGGCGGGGGTACTAAATCGAGACTCCAAAAAAACCATGGCGAGCAGCCCGTTGGAGCATGTTTGGCAGTGTGGTTGCTTTTCAAATAGCTTTTCGTGCCGAAATACATATCAATGATTTTTTTTTATTTTTTAAAAATCATTTTTGATATCAACACATCAAAACAATCCAAAAAATACAAACCATATTTAATTTTAATAAAAAAAAAATTTAAAATTTAACGAAATACAGTTCCGAACGCAATGTTAAGCAGACCTGACCTGTTAACGAGGGTGAGGGTAAGGTCGTTTGAATTTTGCATGAACAGGCAAGATGGCTGACGGGTGTACAGACAATTATAATTGAAAAACACACGCGTCGTTCCTTCTCTTCTTCTTTCACAGTCACCGCGTACGAATTATTGGCGAAATCCGATGAACATTAAATTGAGTTGTTTTTTCTTCCCCCTCCCTCTCCCACTCCCACTCCCAGTACTGACCCATGTTTATGTAGCTATAAGCAAGAAATAGAGCTGGCAGTTGAATCGGGTTGGGTTGTCTCATGTTCAATTTATGAGTTTGGATGTTTTTTTGTTTTTAAATAATAAAAAAATCATCTATTTTTATAAGATAATATTTTTAAAAGGCATCTAATTAAATCATAAACACCTCATAAATTTATATAATAGATAACTAAATTTAATAAAATTAAAACACATCAATTACAAGATATTAAATAATCGAAGAAAACATCCAAGTTTGTATAGAGAACAGTAAATTTTTCTTAATAAAAAATTAAATGAAATCAATCATATGAAAGTGAAATAAAACAATAAGTGATGCCTAATCCTTTACCTCCCAACAATAATCTTTTAGCAGTATTTTGTTGAAGAAGTATACGTACCTCTAATCTTACAGTTTTTTTTTTTTTGTTTTTTAGTTTTATTTTCTTCATTTGTATTCTATATATCATTTGAGTTTTCAGACTTGTAGGTAAACATAAATGCATCTAGCAACAATTTCTCTAAGTTTTTTTTTTTTTATTGAATCTATGAAGAGAATTTCAAGAAGTTAATTAATTACGATGGACCCTGTTCTAAAACCACAATATATATAAAGGTAAAAAAACATTGGAAGCAAATGGCGGCAGTGCATATATACCTTTATAGCTGGATAGTATAATAATTCTTGATTTAGAAGAGTAGGAAAAAAACAAGGTATATATATGTTAGGGTTCTTAATTATCAACCAGTCTAGGAAGGAAAAGGTTTAAAAAACTTCAATTTATGAAAGAAAAACTTTATTAATATACTTACGGTTTACGTAAAGTTAAGATTCTATATAATGGTTGATCCAAGAGTTACTCATGGATCAACTCACC
>Ga0325411_1009736_pt1 | contig 10212 bp, 5 predicted proteins | sample PopdelMetagenome_13_FD_206181 | JGI IMG/M metagenome (GOLD analysis project Ga0325411, IMG submission 206181) | Populus deltoides microbial communities from Bellville, Georgia, United States - Xylem-PdIQD-R4 | ecosystem: Host-associated > Plants > Phyllosphere > Stem > Wood/Secondary xylem...
TGTAGCTCTCCATTATTTAATCTTTTTTAAAAAAAGTAATTGTTGTCTTTCATCCACGTGTCTTCAAAAACATATTACAAGAAATTTTGTATGACAATGCACAAGTGGTGTGTTGTTCTTATATTATTTTTAATATGCTCACGTTAAAACTACCAAAATGTTATTTTAAAAGAAATTATTATGATGGGTTGTGTAGATAGAAAGATTGCTAATATTCTGAAAAAAAATTTCTATAATCTTAAATACTATGATTGTCTCTCTCTTTTTACCATATAATTAAATAAAAACTAATTTTAAAAAATCAAACGTATCAAACTTATTCGGGTATATGACCTGAGTCATGAGTCTAATGAGTTGACCTGAATCGATTCAAAATATCGTTACTTCCATATTTACAAAAATAAGAAGTTGTCTTGATTTTTTTTAGTCAACGCATGTAATTTATTGGTTTTCCATGTTGTCTTTTAATCCGTCAAGTTTATCATGTCATATCAAGTCAACACCCACGAGATTTGATTTGAAACCCGAGTTAGACAAGTTCTGAGGCTGGAAGGCTTTAAGATAAATCAATAAAGCCAGATTTGATGGCACTTCTGAAGATTCCCTTCTAAAATATGGAAGCTTTGTATTATTTTTATGTTTTTTACACTCACATTAAAATTATCACAATGTGTTTTTAGTTCAAATAATGATTAAGATTTTTCTTGCTACTAAAAACTACACTAAAAGTGCTTGAATATTTTGTTTTTACATTAAAAAAATGGATATGAGCGTGACCCAACTATCTAGTAATCAACCAAAAGGATACTTTTCTTATACTTATAATAGGACCAAACAAATCTTAAGCAATTCGAGATTAATAGTACATTTTATAGAAAAATACTAGATAGAAGGTTTGTGTTATGCCACAAGACAAGTCATATTTTTTCTAACATAAAAAAATACTCAGATGATGATATCATTTTTAAAGGAGTAAGAAAAATTTGAAATCTAGGTCATTGACTCGAATGGGTTCGATAAGTTTAGGTAATTTAATAATATGATTATAAAAAAAAGCAAAAGACAAAAAATTGACAATGAATAATAAAAAAAATGAACTCTTGCTCATACTATGAAAAGGTATGCTCTAAATATTCATAAAAGATATCAACGATCTTGATAATAAAGAAAAATTAAATGAGAACGATATCACCTCATAAAAAGGAAAATCAATGAAATTTGAAGCTCAATTATCAGCTAAGAAAATGTTGAAGGATAAATTGTAGAAAATCAATTTTAAAAAGGATAAAAAAAAAAAAAAACTTGACTTGAGTGAGCATGCCAAATTCATGGCTTGGTCATGAGACTGGGAAAGCTTGCACATAAAACAATGGAAGTCAACTCTCAAGCAAACTAAATGATAAAATGTGAAACTGAAAATAAAATCAATTTAAAAAAATATCAAGAAAAAAAACTCAAGTCAACCTGAAATAATTTTTTCATAACCCAATTTCAGGTTCCTTTGAAATTATCCTTTTCTTTTAAACAATAATAATAAAAAAAAAAAGACAAGTGATATAGTTAGCAAGAACAAGCCGAAGAGAGATTTAAATGTATAAACGAGAGATGAAGGAACCAAACTAGAATCTTAGACAAAATTGGAAATTTAATTGTAACCTCAAAGGACCTAAAAATAAAAAAACAATGCAAATTCAAGGTTAACTTGAGTGAATATCGGATGAATTTGCATAAAAATTAAGCCTGGAGACTTAACTATATTTTTAATAGGCTGATTTGATTTAATCATGGACATAATTAAAGATTTAATTAATTTTAGGAATTAATTTGTGTCGAAATTAAAATAATTAAACGCAAGGACTTAATTAGATTTTTAATCGATCAAACTAATTTTATTAAGGACTTAATTGGTAAAAAAATAAATTTGGAAGCCTAATTTGAGTTTAATTAATAAGATTGAAATTTTAGATGACCAAATTTAATTTTTACAAACTCAATCAAATGAAATCAATGGTGATGTTGCAAAAAATCAAAGTTTGAGGGTTAATTAAATGCCTAATTGTTGGAATTCAGGACTAAGGATCAAGATGCGAAAGGAGCAAGAAATATAGGGATCGAAATTGAATAAAACAGGGGCTGAATTGAAAGAATTAGGAGTTGTAAGGGTCAATTAAGGATGAAATCAAAAATATCCAAGACTAGGGATCATATTGAAAAACACACTAAAATTAAATGGGCCTTTTGAAATTTCACATAGGTAAAATTGAATTAATTCATAAAATCAGGATAAATCGAGGGTTTAATTGAACAAATTTAAAAGATTGAGAGCTCAAATCAAAAAGGAAAATTAAAACCCTAATTAACATCGAGTTATCAAAATGATGTCATTTCATTTAAATAAAATGGTGCGTCTTGATCAAAGTGGTTTGTTTTGTTTCAAAATGATGATGTTTTGTTTAATCCTGGGCAAAAAAATTTAAAAGGGGGCCAGATGACTTGATGTCTGGCCACTGTTGATCTTCTTCCTCAAAAAGTCCTGAAAAAAGCTTGGTTTTGTTGCCACCTTGCAATGCCTATTTCTTCCTTATCTCTTCCCCCAAACAAGACAAGAAACATACTTCCTCACACCCTGCTTTTTATACTTTTACCTAGACAAAACAAAGGCTTTTTCATAGCCTTGGAGGCACTACTACAAGAGGCTAAAATTCACACCCCAACAGTCATGTTTGCCAGAAAATAACAAAAACTAGCCAATGTACTCTCATTGTCAGCTTTCAAACGCTGCAAAGGCTAATCTTAAGCCTCAATGGATGGTTGAGATTTGTTCTTAAACATTAAAGGGTGAGGATTGTCCAGCTCATGGCCTTTAGATGATCCTCATTGCCCTCTGGATCATCCTCATTGCCCTTTAAAAACCTATGTCAAAAGCCATGACAGAAGAAACGTGGAAAACACATACCCTTACACTGCCACACCCAAAAATCCTTAGCCAAACCATGAACCAACCAAGACAAACAACAGAAAACCTTTAGTAAGCCACCATTACAATTCCAAAGTCTTTTTAGAAATCCCTAGTTAAAAGGCATTGTTGTTAAAAAATGTATGTTTCCAACTTTAATTGGGGAGGGGGGTAAAGCTAAATGAGCACAACCCCTCCAATTTCATTCTGTTTATTAAATGTTTGCATTGGATGCTCATTATGCATTCCCTTTTAAGCTACTTGTTACTTTCGATGCAATAAGTTCTTTATTTGATCTTTTTTAGTTGCTTAGTTACGATTTGATTTAGTATGTATATGCATGTTCAAGTTTTGTTTGGGGCTTAATTTGATGTTTAGGATGGTTATTGAAGTGATAAATGGCAATTTAAGACACATTTTAGCAAGACACATTTTAGCATGTCTTAATGTTCCAAGATGTTTAATAAAGGCATAATGTGTTAAAAAGGTGGGTTTTTTTTTTTTGTTAGGTCATTATTAGTGGTTGACTGAGTTTGCTTAAGCTAAATACATGTGATTTATTGTTAAGAATATAAAATATAGCTAATGGAACAATGTTGAAATGTGTTTTTGGTTTGTTGTGGATAATATAGACTTTACTTACTATTTTGCTTTTGTTTTTTTGTTTCTTATTATTTTGATAGTTCAAACAAGTTATGGTTGTTAGGTTTAGGCTATTTTCTGGGTTCTTAATGCTTGTTTCTAGGTTGAACACTTAATGGGCATTTCTGAGTTTAGTGTTCGTACATTGAAAATTGCCTAAGGTTCTTGATTTACATGTCTTTGTTTTATTTATCATTTATTGGTTCTTGCATATGTGTGCATGCTTGTTGATCATTAATTTAGGGCCCTAATGGCTTAAAAACATCAAAATCATGGCATTTAATCTTTTGGCTCTTTTGTTTTATTCTTTGTATAAAATCAATTAATTGTGATAATTAGGTGTTCATTGTGATGATCCAACCTCGTATACTTGTTTAAATAATGTTTTTACATGTCTTTGTGCCTTCAATTTGATGTAATCTAGTCTAAATTAAAATTCACATTTCTAGGTTTTTTATGTTGTTCTTTATTGTTCTTGATTAGATTCAAGTAAAAAAAACCTTGTTTAATTTTCAATTTTTCATTTATGATTCTAGATGGTGTTTTTAGGTTTGGGATTTGGGCCAAGAAGCCTAGTCCACATAGCTGGGCTAAGTCCATTAGCTTAAAATCGTGTTTGACAAGTTCAATTTTTATCAAAGAAAAAAAATTAAATATTTTGTCCTTAAGGTGTGTTTTTCAAACATGGCCTTAAGACATTTTTTAAGCCTTTGATTTTTAGTTAAGGATGTGTTTGGTAAATACACCCTACTGATTTTCCAGCAATATTTGTTTTTTTTATATGCTTTTGCAAAAAAGACCTCAAATAATTTCTGAAAATTTTGAAAAAATTCAGAGACCATTCTAAATTTATTTGTGAATACCTCATGCGTTTTCCATCCTTTTCATTTAATATTTGGTTGTAAACTTATATTATATGATACTAACCCGATATTAAATATATCTTTTTTTCTTTAAGATTTCAGAAAAAATTAAAAAAAATATTATTTAAAAAATATAAAAATATATTTTTATTTGTGTGCATACGACCAAATTCTAAAAAAATCTCATGCATGTTTTTTATAAAACAAAAAATAAATATTTTATTTTTATCATATTTTGAAAAATTCAAAAGTCAATCAATGGGTATCATAACAAATTTGTAATTATTCATTAGGATTTGGAAAAAATCTTAAAAACACCACAAAAATCAATATGTTTATTTATTTATTTTAGGATATGAATTTTACTCTCTCTTTTTTGGAATTTAGAATGGTTAGGTTTTAGTCTAATAAGAAAAGTATCTCCTTCCTAAGAAGAATCTTTCTTGAACTTTAGACAGAACAACAAATAGAAACATGACCTTAGAAAAAAAAACAAAAAAAATCAATAATGTGGTTTACCTTAGATAGGGTGTACTAGGTGTGATGCGTATTTCTCATACACAACTAGTCTCCTTACCCAGACTTTCGCAGACTATTAGGTTTCATAGTGACCATAATACTAGATAGCGACTCCAGAACTCTTCAAAACATAATTTTTTTTTATGATTTATTACAACACATCCAAAACCCCTCTCAATTCAAGAGCCAGATATGTCATTCGACATCGTGCATGCCACGACAAACTCGACTAACATGTGACTCATGATATAAGATTATGATAACCACATAAGAAAGAAAGCAAAAGAAAAAATCATGAAAATCAAGTCTCAGTAACATAATATTGAAGTATACTTAAAATACAAGATTAAAGTTAAACTAGGTTAATCTTCAAAATTTATGATCTGGATCATGAAATCAGGATTATCCCATAAAAAACAAATATAAAAAAATCATGAATGAAAATTTTTAATCATCTAAAATTAAAAAAACAAATCAGAATTTTTAGAGTTTGAACTTGAAATCCCCAACTAAAAATTAAAAGCTCAACATCAAATTATATTGTTGAGATATTATAGATATTTACAGCAAAACATTAATTTGTAGCATTATTGCAACAACCAACACAATAATTACTCTTTTTTATACATCTTTCAATGGATTTCTAGTATTTATATTTGTGCAGTGTTGCCATTCCATGTGACTCTGTATATCCTATTTGTCTTTTTTTGCCTAAAGAAGAAACCACACAAAAAAATCTAACCGATTGAGTCAATCTCCTCTACATAATCAATCGGATTGATTGAAAAGACAGAGGCTTTCATGCCAACCTGGATTGATTGGTTGCCAAGAAAGAAAAAGGATCTGAAATTGAAATTGAAATGATCTGATTTTGGAAAATAGAAATCAAGATTGATTTAATAGATACAGTGATCATTGGGATTTTTATTGTTGTTGGGTTAAGGGATTGATGACTGTGTTTTGTTTTTTTTATTATTATTATTAATGTGAATGTTCGGGTCAGTTTGTGTATACCTTAATTAATTTCAAGGGTTATGAAGTGAACAAACATGTAAGTAAGGGCGGAGGCATGATAAAGGCTTGGGTGAGCTATAACCAAGTTCAAGATTTTATCAATATTTTTTACTAGTGTTATGTAAAATAAATTCGTAATTCTCGATTGAGTTATCAAAAAATTCTGAAAATTTGCATGGAGTCTTTTGATATGATGTTTTAGCTTGGGTTAAAATTTCAGAAGTTTAAGAGAAATTCATAAATTTGATGAAAAATTACAATTTAACCAGTTTTACGTTATTGGGTGTAAGTTTCAATCCAATCATTAGATTAAGCTGAAATTTTACGAGGGATCTTAAAATATATTGAATAAAATTTAGTTAAAATTTTAAGATGAACGGAGCTTGGTAGTACTAAAAAAAAAAAAAGAACAGTCAAATAAAAGCGAAACGACTCATTAAGGGTAAAATAGTTATTTGTCATTAAAAAATAAAACAAATCAGCTCTTCCTTTCTTTTATATATTGCCTACTGGGCAGAAGTAGAATAGGAAAAGAAAGAAAAGAAAAGGCGAGAGAGAAATAGAAAAAAGTAAGGGAAAACATTAAAAAAATCTAAAGAAAAAAAATAAGAAAAATGAGAGAATAACCTTGTAAACTTACAAAGCCTAACTTATAAAACACTAATCTAAGGAAGAATCAAGTAAAGGAAGGAGGAATTGAGAGAGGGAAAAAATTTAATTAATTTGTTTTCCAGTTGACATGAGATTGTTATTTTATCCCAGTTGAGAGGTTGTTACAATATCGAAGGATGCAACTTCAATAACGGGTTTATTTTTATTTTCACTTCAATTTTATATACTTTCAAATTTATTTTTTTAATATTTTGAGTAGTGTATTTGAATTAAAACTTTAATGTTAACTTTAAAAATTCATATATATAAGTTAATAATTGATTTTAAAAAATATTTATATATTTATTTAATAGCCTAGGGTAGGAAAAATTTATGGCTTTGCCCCTACATGTAAACCTTCAGTGGCTTTGAGAGGATTCGAACTCGTGATTATTAGAGAACAAATCCAAAATCTGACCAGTTAGTTACCCCTCATGATTCACTATGTTTTGTTTTATTCAACGATAAAGTTGTAATATTTAATGTAAGGCTTTATAAACATTAAATGAAATATAATGATAATTTTGTTATTTTTTATTGATTTATTTTGAAATATCAACTCGAGGATGTAAACTATGACTAATGAATTAAATTTCAAGAAAAAAGTTGTAAATTTTCAAAGTATAACGTTTAAACATCATCAAACTATATTAGGATTTTTATAATTATTCCGGTTTCCTAACTCTTTTTTAAGTGTTGTGTGGTTTTTCATGGCCACATAGACTAAAATCTAGCTTGATAAATAATAGTTTTAGAATGAATTGCTTGATATACTTTTATTCTTCGTTTTATATTTTCAAAAAAGAAAATGGAACGTTTATAAATAAATTAATAGTATTATTATTTTTACGAGACACACAACTTGTCAATTATAACCTTAAAAAAACGGAGCTTTTTTGCAAGAAGCATTTGGAAACACGGTTGTATCTATGTTTCTAAAAAATTAAAAAAAATTGTTAAAACTTAATTTTTTTTATATTTTTTAGATCGTTTTGATGTGCTGATTTTAAAAATAATTTTTAAAAATAAAAAATATTATTTTAATATATTCTAATATAAAAAACACTTTAAAAAGCAACCAGTAATAACATAGACAAACCATACAATAAGTTACGAACTGAATTGTCATGGTAAGCTTGTCTGTAATTTGCAATTAAGGGCTTTAATACCTACTTTGTCAACTACCCCAATCACCGTCTTTACAGGTCACAACAAGCTAACGAACGCGTAACATGTCTTTTAATTAAAATATCAGCATATTAAAATTATTAATTTAATTTTTTTATTAAAAAATAGGCAAATAAACTATCCATCACTCTCTCTCAAACCTTATAAGAGATGCATTCATCGTGTTATAAATAATATTAATTATTTTTTTATTTATTTAGAAATATATCAAAATAATATATTTTATTTTAAAAAAATTATTTTTAATATTAATATATTAAAATGATATAAAAACATTAAAAAAATTAATTTAAGATAAAAAAATTAAAAAATATAATTTCTTTTAAAAAAAATTTGAAATAAAAAAACAAACAAGTTATTAAGCACATATTTGGCTTTTCTTTTTCTTTTTCTTTTTTTTTTTTTGAAGGAATGTTGCCAGCCAGCACGGATGATATGTACAGAATATATTTCTGCAGAAAAATTGAGAGAAATAATGACATGTATTTATGTGTAAGTCTCAACCTCCATGTCAATACTATAATATGCTTCGGGTATGTATCTTTTTTTATTTAGTGATTCTCGAGTCATTTTAAATGTTAAATGAGACTACGTTTCTGTTCTTAATGATTTTTTTTAAAAAGGGGGGTTTTTTACGTTAATTTAGTGTTCTTGAAACAATTAATAAATTTTCTTAAATATCAATTTCCATATATAAATCTAAAAAGTGAAATAAATAATCGTATCTCTTTTCGAATTGACATGCGGCGTCGTCGCCGTCGTCGTATTCATATAAAAAATTTTATTATAGTGCTTGAACAGCGAATTGTCATGGAAGAGGTCCCACAAGTGAGTGATTTGAATATTGAAAACAGCCCATAAGAAAGAAAGACAAAGACCCTTCCTTCCTTAGCTCACACTCTTTCTCTGCTAACCAAAACCCGCAACTCCATAAGAAATTTGAAGAAGAAATAATATTCTGCGCTGAGTGTTGCATCATCACGTTAGAGGGGGTGTGGAGAGAGAAGATAGACTGAAATAAATAGAAGGAAGAAGTGGGTTTTTGTTGGTGAAGGTGGATATGGCCTTTGCTTCTATGTTTTGTTGTGTAAAGAATTCCGATCGGTAGGTTTTTCGTCAACTGTTCATAAAGAAAATTTTACCTTTTTTTATTTCTTCATTGCTATTTTCTTTCCATTTTAGTTCATTTGAGTTTTTTTTTGTTATTGCTATACTTCTGCTTGTTTTGATAAAACAAAAATAAAAAAAAAATTGGGAAATTACATGGGCTCTGAATCTTGGATACTGGACTTGATCATATTGGTACATATAAATTGTTTGTTTTTATTTTAATGTTGAGAATTGTGTTTTGTTTGCTCCATGGTTTTGAAATACAGGACTAGAAATTAAAAGTCGAGGGAATTGGGTGGCAAATGAGAATTCATTGACTTAGATTTAAGGGTTTAGATGCTGTAATCAATTTCTAGTGTTTTCTTGGGATACTACTATTTCATTGGGTTTTAAGTAGGGAGGGTTTGTTGTAGATGTTTTGTTGCTCTCAGAAATCTCTGTTGGGATTTTTGTCCACTTGCTGAAATGAGGTGAATAATAATAAAAATGATTTATTAATGTGAGTTTGTGATCGGTTTTATAGGAAAGAGCGAGGAAAGAAGCAACCAACATGGCGGATTTTCTCCTTGAAGGAATTACACTCAGCAACTAACAACTTCAATTATGATAACAAGCTGGGAGAAGGGGGATTTGGCAGTGTTTATTGGGGTCAGCTTTGGGATGGATCACAGGTGATGGTTTGATTTTCAGCTTCCATGTTTTTGCCGTCCATTTTTGTTTAGGCATTTTGTTCTCGTGTTAATGGTTGAAGGGTATATAGTAGATTTTCGCATGCAATAAGTCTTTGTAGCAATTTCATTGAGCTCGGTTGCTAATTTTTATTGGTGTCCATTTAGAGCAAAAGAAAAAAAAGGATGCAAACTAAAGATGCTGTCATTTTTCAAGTTTTTATCTGTTTTTTGAACCTCAGTTATTTGCTCAAGATTGTTTAGATTGAGTTCTTTGGACTTTATGCGATTGTTTGATTCTATATATTTTAGCTTGTTCTCTTGTCTTATTTTGATATTGGATCCAAATCAAATCTTTTTATGAAGACTGCATGAGCAGGTCTGATTGTTGAGCCTATGTGAGTGGACCTTCATGTGTAGACAGTATCCAGATTCATGACATTAGAGGACAAGAGCAATATCAGATGGGTTGGGATGGGGGGGGGGGGGGGGGGGGGGGGGGGTGTTTTTTTTATAAATTTTTTTTTTTATAAAAACAAAAATTATTTTTATTTTTTAATAATATATATGTTTTTTAAAAAAAAAAAGAGAGAAGGAAAAG
>Ga0325411_1009740_pt1 | contig 10209 bp, 7 predicted proteins | sample PopdelMetagenome_13_FD_206181 | JGI IMG/M metagenome (GOLD analysis project Ga0325411, IMG submission 206181) | Populus deltoides microbial communities from Bellville, Georgia, United States - Xylem-PdIQD-R4 | ecosystem: Host-associated > Plants > Phyllosphere > Stem > Wood/Secondary xylem...
CAAGGTCTTGCCATCACTTAGAGATTGTGATGGAGCAATGGTGTCAAGAGCAGTGGAGAATTTTAATTGGAAAATAAGGAAGGAAGTATTGAAAAGTGTAAGTGAAAGAATACTACAGAAAACTGTATTTGGAAGGATATCCATCCAGTCATACAGAGCTCATATGTGTATTGTGCTTGCAAGCTCAAGATACACACATATACTTTTTACTACATGATTGAACTAGGATCAATTGAATAGGCTTTCATAAAGACTTGATTTTTTATGAGTGTTTCATGAGAAGAATACAGATTTGATAGATTGCGACATCCACTAACCTTCTTTTTCCACAACAGATCCCACAGCTTTTTTAGCTTTAATAATTCGACAAATAATTGATGTGGATGCCGAACCTGATAACAATACGTGGGTGGCCGTGATGTCGTCAACAGCAGTTATTTTCTATGACTGAGACGTGATTCAGCGGTAATCGTTAAAAAATTCAAAAAAATAAAGAGAAATATAAAAATAAAAATGGAGGTTAGAGTTTATTGATATTGCATGATGTAATCACAATAATCTAAAAAAATTGGCTTAACCTAAATATAGAAAGATTATATATAAGCTAAACTGAAAAGAAAATAAAAATATTATTCTACCCTTAATAAATAAAACAAAATAACCCTATATTTCTTAATATCTCCCTTCAAACTCTCATTATAGCTACAAGCATAGCTACAAGCATTGAAAGTTTGCCAACTAGAAAACAAAAATGAAAAATAAAATGTGACTTGGTAAAGAAATATGTAATCTGTAAAGAAGAAGAAACAAAACGCAAAGTAATGGTGTCCTGCTTGAGATGATAAAGAGTATGATGACAATCGATCTCAATATGCTTAATTAATTCGTTTATGAAAAAACAAGTTGTAAGTAATCTGAATAGAACTCTGGTTATCACAATACATAGGAGTGGGATAAGAAAGGGAAACTCCTATAGCAGGTAATCAACATAACCAAACAATCTTTTTGGTAGTAGATGTCATAGCACGATATATTTGCCTAAGCTGAAGATTAAGAAGCAATAGATTGTTTCTTGCTCTTCCAATAAATAAGAGAATCACCTAAAAATATACAGATTCCAGTAACAAACTTGCGATCTGTGGGATCACTGTTATGATCAACATCAGAATATGCATACAGCTCCAAGGAGGAGGTGGATGGAAGTAAAAGACTCTGAATGACTGTACCTCAAAGATACGGTAAAATACAAAGAACACTTGTCCAATGAACGGTAATAGGAGAAGTAACAAACCGACTAAAAACATGAACAACATATGCAATATCTAGACGAGTAATAGTGAGTAATAACAAACTCTCAAAATAGTACAGTATAAAGTAGGATCTAACAAAGGCAAATCATCAGAAGAAGAATACTTTGCGTAAACCTCAATGGGAGTATCTACAATCTTATTATCAATAAGTCTAGCTCACTAAAGAATATCTGCCACATATTTCGACTAAGAAAGAAAATAACCTCTAGGTGAGTAGGATACCTCAAGAACCAAGAAATATCATGGAGAACCTAAATCTTTCATTTCAAACTGTCTAGTTAACTCTGTCTTCAAAACTAAAATACAATCAATGTTATCACTAGTAATAATCATGTCATTAACATATAAAGACATAATAATATAATCTGTATCAGTGCACTTAACAAAAAAAAAAGTAGAATCATGACTACTAGAAACAAATCCCAGAGAAGAGATCACACTAGAAAATTTATCAAACCAAGTACGAGGTGCTTGTTTGAGACCATATAATGCTTTCTTGAGCTTGCAAACATACCTAGAGTAATGTGAAACACTAGGAAGGGGCGCTATATAAACTAAAATTGTTCACTTCTTAATTTCACTATTAATTATTATTCTTTATAGACGGAATTATCGACAGTTTGAAAAGTTGTCGGTGATATTTTAGGGTTTCTGAAATTTTTTGATTAAATTAAAAACTTAAATTAACATTGACAGAATCACTGATGAAATGGTTAAAAACATTAATATTTAATTATCCGTCAATAAAACTGTCAGTAAAATGCCTCAATAAAAAGACTAAAATCCCTCATTTCATAACAAACATGCTTCTTCTTCTTCTTCTTCTTCTTCTTCTTCTTCTCTCTTCCACTTCTATAAAAAAAACTAACGTCCTTTTTTTTCTTTCTCTTCCCTCCTTAACCCCTTCTCTTTTATTCTCTTCTCTTCTCCTCCACGCATAGGCATGTCTTCTCCTATCTTCTTTTTTTCTCTTCTTAGTTTTTTTTTAATTAACATACTTTATGAATTTGTTTTTTCTTTTCTCTTCTTAGCGTCACTCACAATTAAATTAAGGTAAGATTTTTCTTTTTTCTTCTCTTTTTTTGTGTTTTTTTCATTATATTTGTTTTTTTTTTCTATTCTTAATAATTGTATGAATGTTGTTGTAGGATTTGTTTTCATATGAGATCAATTTTGTTGAATTTTGTTTTTCAATTTTGTTGTTCAATTTCAATTAAATTAAATTATTTGTTGTTGGATTATGGGTTCTGGAATAGGTTTTCTAGGTTAGGTAAAAAAAAATTTAGTTGATTTATTTATTTATCGTTGTTGTTTATTTTTTATTAATATTGAGTATTACTATTTTTCTACTTCTGTTAATACATTTTTAAAAAAATATTTTTAAATAATTATTGATGGTATCACCGACATATTAAATCTATTGGTTTATTCCAGAGAGTTGAAAAATAATTACTGCAAATGTCATTGTGCCACTATATAATCACCAATGAAATTGCATATGGTATCTATGTCAACTATATGGCAAACTTCTCGAGAAAAATATCGATGAAATGAAGTGGGTAAAAAAATAATTTTGGTGTGCTTTTCCCATCAATAAATCCATTGGTAATTTTATCACCAACAAACCAAAAATTACCAACAAGAATTTTACTAACGGAGCATTTCTATCAGTGAGCCCGTCGGTAAATTCATTGTTGTCGGTAAATTCATTGCTGATAGAATGATAGAAGTATCAATCATTGATTAGTTAGAGATGAAACAAAAATTATAGAATTACCTATCTCGATCATGATCTTATAAAGGTAATCTTTTCAATCGCGTCTAATTTTGAAAGAAAAGATTGGATTATGTCATAACTTCCTCCTGAATTGCAACCAATAACTCCTTCAACACAGCTCCGTAACCTTCCCTCACGACCCCTTCACTATAACCATCAGCACCCATACCCATCAATAAATATATTAAAGATATGGTGATTCAAATCCTTAGAAGGTTGTTGTGGCTGCTTTGTTATCATAGGTTTTCGTGTGTGTGTGTGGAAGAGATAGCTGCTACAACCAAAAAAGAAGGAAGAAAATGACCAAAACTTTGGGATCATCAATATCCTCTCTTAAGATGTGGTGGACGACACTACTCATAACTAAAGGAAGACCACGAAGAGATGTTCTAGGTGGAGTGACTCACACGCCTCCTCAATCCTAGTAGCATTTGCAACGACGCACTAGCAGTAATTGCCACCATTAACATATGGCCACCATATGTTGTCATTGTTTCCTCTTGTCTAGCCATTGTTTTAGCTTCTTCCAGTCCACTCCAATCATTTTAGAAGGTCGATTTTGAACACTAATTAAAAATTTAGCATATTTTGGAATTTTAATGGCTAAACATATGTTATTTTGGATGATTTTAAGTATTTAGTTTTGTGTGGGCACTAGTAATTTTATGTGTGGATGCTTGAATTCTTTGTGTTTGATTTTTCAGTATGATGTGTTTTGCATATGAATGTGTATTGTGAAAGGTCTTTTTTCAAAAAAAAATGGTAGGTGAATTTTCATATATATATATATATATATATATATATATATATATATATATATATAAAACATGTATAATATGTTGATATGAATAATTGTGTTTTAAAAAGAATTTGTATAGAAATATGAACTTTTTGTTAGGAATGTGTGTTTGGGAAAGAGTTGAACTTGAAGTTGGTATACTTGTGATGTTGAATGTTGATAGGCTAATGTGAAGGTTTTAAAATTAGTAATTAAAGTAATTTATGCAAGTAAATGCATGTTGGTATTATGAGAAATGAGCTTGAAAAGAATATATGTGAATGTTAGAGACTTGGGTGTGTAAAGAAGTAATTGAACAAATGAGAATTTTAGACTAAATGTGTTGAAAAATAATGAATTAAATGGGATAGATTCAGAGGAGAGCGAAAACACAAAACTTTTACTATTAAATGGTTGGACAACTATATATATTAAAGATGAAATATTTAGTAGATAGTGTAGTGTGTCTTAGTTAAGATAGAAGTTGAGGATTGTTTATATTGTATATGAAATTTGTGAATTAGATTGAGTGTTGTGTTTAGCATTAAAGTAACATGTAACAAAGAAAAGGATTGAGAGAGTTGTGATAAAATTATGAAATTTTGTTAAAAAATTGGCCAAGTTGTTAGTTTAGAGAATTTTGTTAAATGGTCAAATTGTATTGTCTTAAATGTTTGGGATATTGAAGGAAAATTGTAAATAAGATATGAGAGAGTTATTATGTAAATTCAAAAAGTTTAAGTATATAAGTTTGAAAAATTTGTATGTTCAATTCAATTGATTTTGTTGGGGACTGAAATTTTGATGATGTAAAAGTCTTGAAGGAGGATTTAATTTGATGATAGAAATATTGACCTGTAGAGTATAATGTAAAAGTTAACCATAATTTTATCCTGGTGTCATGCATTTATTAATCTAGTTTAAGGGTGATGGTAGATTAAATCTACCTAATAATTTTTCAATATTTGAGTGTGGAAAACTATAGGAAAATGAAAGAAAGGTTACTAAACAGATAAAAATCTGAAATATGGTTGCTTTATTGTTCATAGTAATTTTATATGGAGAGACAATAATGTTGTTAGGCTTTATTTGTTTTTGTATTTTAAAAGAGTTTTTTTAAAAAATTAAAATTTCTTAATTTTTTTTGTTATAAATTAATATTTTTTATTGTTTTTAGATCATTTTGATGCGTTAATGTCAAAAAAAATTTACAAAATAAAAAAATATATTATTTTAATATATTTTTAAGTAAAAAATACTTTAAAAAACAATTATAACTAAACTCTCGAAACAGCTTTTTAGTATGGGTTTTATTATTCATAGAAATCTGAAAATAAAGCAGACAAAAAAATCCAAACCCAAAATTAAATTCACCAGCAATTAACTTCCAATATTTATTGTATTTTACCGTATGAATGTCTGTGATTCTTCTTCATTTAAAAAAAAAAAGTTGTGAGATGAAATTATTTTTGCATCACTCTTTTACAATTTATTATTGATTGGAATAATATCTTTTTTTATTGCAAAATTGATGGCCGGTTATTTCTTTTTTGTTGATTAGAAAAAACAATTATAAGAACAAGGACTAATATAAAAAAAAAATATAACAATTGTGATGGAAGGTCACCGTGTTCACGGGTGCCGTTGAAATCTTCTCAATGATGCCTTTATATTAGGGCAACGCGTGTACTGAGGAGAGGTCCGGTGTAGCGCCAACAATCATTTCTTCTTTTCATTATTTTTCTCTCTTTTCATCGGTTTTCACACCTCACTCTCTTCATATCAGAAAAGGAGAGCATTTAAGGGAAATCAATATTTATAAAAAGAGGCATTTATCATGCATTTAGGCATCTTGGTTTTCAGATCAAGATCATGCTCTTGCTCTCTCTATTTTTGTAATGCTTAAGTTTTGTTTATATTAATCTCTTGTTTATGCTTTTCATTTCCTTTCCTTTACTTAGTTAACTTATATCTTATTTATGTTCTTATCTTGTTTATTTATGTTTCTCTTCTTCATTATGTTTAGCTAAGTTTATTATGTCAAGGTGAAAAAGTTACACTAATGGTGTAAGAATAAGTATAGTGTAAAATCAACATGGACTTTAATGTTTAATACTAACATGTTTTATATTTGTTATCTTGTTCACTTTTAATAATTTGCTTGATAAATGGTTAATCTAGATTGATGTTGTATAACCCTTGGTATAACAAATACTTGGCACTTTCATAGCCCAAACCGTAGGTATAATCGATATTTGTGCTATGAAAGAAACTTGATTTGTTGTTAACATAAGTTATAATCATGAATGTCTGACAACATTGACAAGTATTAGCATTATTCGAATAAGATAACTAATGTAATCATGTTAACAATTTATAATCCGATTGGAACCTTCTTTGTGTGTGGTTTCCAGTTGAGTAATAAGAGTTTATACTATACTTGTTTGAAATATCATTAGTGGATCCTCTAACCTTGACAATTGTTTTTTATCATTATTTGAGTAATTTTATCCTGGTGTTATGCATTTATTAATCTAGTTTAAGGGTAATGGTAGAATAAATCTACCTAATGATTTTCAATATTTAAGTGTGGAAAACTATAGGAAAATGAAAGAAAGGTTACTAAACAGATAAAAATCTGAAATATGGTTGCTTTATTGTTCATAGTAATTTTATATGGCACTACCAGAAAACTGGAGAAAACCAATGGAATTACCGACAGAAATAATTCTGTCTCAAAATCTGTTTGTATATACCGACGACATAGATCCGTCGGCGAAACAGTCAGTATATACTGACCGAAATATTTCGTTGGTACATACAGACCGTTTCGCCGACGGGGTATACAGTTTGTCTGGAAATATGCAACGACGTGGTGACGTCAGATGATTTTACCAATGAAATGACCAAGGGATTCAAACTGAGATTGCCATACAGTGACGTGGCACTGTCACCGATGGAATCACCAACGGAAGGAATCCGTCGGTGATTCCATCGGAAAAAACCATTATATACCCACCCATCTGCCGACACTCTTCCTCTGTTTCTCCTTCTTTTTCTTTCCCATCCCACCTCTCCCCTCCTAAACTGCAGCCAACCACCCATCCCAACTCTCCACTATTCTCAACACGAGCACTCAAGTTTCTTATATTTTGTATGTGGTCACAATATCCGTTTCTTGTAGATTTTATCATTTTTTTGTAAGTAAATCTATCCTTTTTAGTCTTAATATTTAATTGTGAATTTTATTGTTTTAGTATATGTATTTTGTTAATGTTTGTACTTGTTTAATTGTTATTTGTCAAAGAAACTTGTAGTATGAATGTATAATTTTGTAGTTGTTATAGTTTGTTTTAGATTTTGTCAAATTATATTTGTTTGTAAATTGTTGAAATTTTGTTTGAATTACATCGAATTAAATGTGTCGTTGTGATGAAATAAATAATTAATAGCTTGTTTAAGTGTCTTGTTTAATTGTTATCAATTATATTTCGAAGTTGTGATTAATTCTGTAAATTTATATATGTATAAATTTGTATGTATGAACGTTGATAGTTGATAGTTGATAATTGATAATTGATAATGAATATTTAACATAAGTGTTGTTTTAGTTTGTTGGATAATTAATGTCGGGGAAAACCAATATTTTTGTTATGTTTTATAGAGGTTCAATAGAAGTCATGGATGATCGTTCATGGATGTATCGGGACTCACCCCAAGGATTGCGGAGGATGGATTATTGTAACGGTGTCCAGGGTTTTATTAATTTCACAACATCTATTCCGAGGAATTTTACTGATGGCGGTATTAGGTGTCCATGCAGGAAGTGTAAAAATTTAAAGTTTCTGCATCAAGATGTTGTAACGATGCATCTTCTAACCAAAGGGTTCATGGAGGATTACCTGTGTTGGTATGCTCACGGAGAACTATTTGTTCCTGATGAGAGCATGGAAGAACAGGTGGTTGGGTCAACTTCTAGTGCTAGCAACATGCATGAAGTTGGAAATGAGAACAGTAATCCTTACAGGAATATGGTTATGGATGCAATGAGAATGAGTGAAGGTAATGTCAGGGAATGTCCAATCGTAGAAGAAGAACCTAATGCAGATGCAGCAAGGTTTTTTGATCTGTTGAGAGATTCTGACGAACCATTATGGGATGGCTGCACGAACCACAGTAAATTATCAGCCGTAGCACAGGTGTTCACCATCAAGTCAGATCACGGGTTGAGTGAGGCCGGTTATGACAAGATTATTGAATGGGCGAGAAGCATTTTACCTGAAGGGAACAGGCTGAAAGAGAACTTCTATGCTGCCAAGTCCATGATGAAACCCCTTGGTTTAGGATACCAGAAAATTGATATATGCCCTAACTTCTGCATGTTATACTACCTTAAAAATACTGAGATGACCAAGTGCATGACATGCGGGCATTCCCGTTATAAACCCAGAACTGGTAGAGGGAAAACTCTCGTGGCATATAAAAAACTTAGATGCTTCCCAATCACACTTAGACTACAGAGGTTATTCATGTCACCAAGGACTGTTAAGCACATGACATGGCACCAATCACACAATGCGGTTGATGGAGTGATGGTTCATCCTTCTAATGGTGAAGCCTGGAAACACTTTAACAGTATGTATCCTCACTTTTCAGCTGAATCAAGGAACGTGCGTCTTAGGTTGTGTATAGACAGATTCAACCCATTCAGGTCATTTGCTACTCCTTATTCTTGTTGGCCAGTCATACTGACAGTTTATAACTTGCCACCGGGGATGTGTATGAGGCCGGAGTTCATGTTTTTATCTATGGTCATACCATGTCCGAGCAGTCCAGGGCAGAATATAGATGTTTGTCTTCGTCTGTTGATTGATGAGTTGACGCGGTTGTGATCCTCTGGAGCTTTGACTTATGACATCTCGAGGAAACATAATTTTGTTAGGAGAGCAGCTTTGATGTGGACTATCAATGATTTCCCAGCTTATGGAATGGTTTCTGGTTGGAGCACGCATGGAAAGCTAGCATGTCCATACTGTATAGAGAACAACAAGGCATTCAAGCTAACAAATGGGGGTAAAGCTTCGTTTTTTAACTGTCACTGTCGTTTCTTGCCATATAACCACAGGTTCAGAAAGAACAGAAAGGATTTCTTTGTTGGCAGAGTTGAAAGGATGTTGCACCCTAGCGTCTTTCCAGTGAAGAATTGTTTGATGTTGTGTCAGAGTACGGTGACATCATGTTTGGTCTCCAATCCGGTAAGCAGCAGTTTCCTGGTTTTGGTTTGACCCATAATTGGGTGAAGTGAAATATGTTTTGGGAGCTTCCTTATTGGAAGACCAATCTTCTCTGCCATAACCTTGATGTCATGCACATTGAAAAGAACGTGTTTGAGAACATTTTCAACACCGTCATGGATGTGAAGGGGAAGACTAAGGACAACATCAAGGCTAGATTGGATGTAGCGCTATTCTGCAACCATAAAAATATGGAGTTGGTTCGTGATGGGTCATGGGTCGCAAAACCAAGAGCAAGTTTCGTGCTAGAGAAAAATGCACAACTACTAGTCTACAAATGGCTTAAGAGTCTGCATTTCCTCGATGGACATACCTCGAACATATCAAGGCTGGTTAATATGGAGGAATGCAGATTATATGGAATGAAGAGTCATGACTGCCATGTGTTTATGCAAACACTCATCCCATTAGCTTTTTGTGATTTGTTACCAAAGGGGATATGGGATGCACTAACGGAGATCAGTCATTTCTTTAGAGATATATGCTCTAGCAAGTTGAATGTTGATCACATTGAAAGGCTTGAAAAGAATATCGTCGAGACAGTATGCAAACTTGAGATGATATTCCCTCCATCATTTTTTGACTCAATGGAGTATCTACCTGTACATTTACCATTTGAGGTAAAAGTTGGAGGACCGGTCCAGTACAGATTGGTGTATCCATTCGAGAGGTTAGATATCACATGAGCTATGTAATTTATAATTAAATGTTTTTATTTTTATTTTAATGTTTTTAATTGATAATTTTGTATTAATATATATATATATATATGCAGGTACTTGTTCAATCTTAAAAAAAAAAGGTTAAGAACAAGGCGCATGTTGAGGCGTCAATATGTGAGGCCTATTGATTAGTACTTAAAAGTGTATTTTTATCAAGGTTTTATATCATCATTTTGCACTTGAAGTATCAATAACTCCTTAGCTAAAGCATGTTTTATAATAACATATCTAATAATATAAGATACCTTTAATTTATGGTAAATGTTCATCTTAAATGCAGGCCTATCACATAAATGAAAGAATTGATTGATGAGTTGAAGTACTGAAA
>Ga0325411_1009742_pt1 | contig 10209 bp, 7 predicted proteins | sample PopdelMetagenome_13_FD_206181 | JGI IMG/M metagenome (GOLD analysis project Ga0325411, IMG submission 206181) | Populus deltoides microbial communities from Bellville, Georgia, United States - Xylem-PdIQD-R4 | ecosystem: Host-associated > Plants > Phyllosphere > Stem > Wood/Secondary xylem...
AATGAATGTTATTTAGCATCACTAATACTTGTATTGTATTTACGGTCGCTTTGAATATGCAAGAATTATTGAAAATGATAAAATCATGATTCAATTAATTTTAAAATAATTTGTGATATTGAAAATTTAGTAAAGAATGATTTGTCAATTTTGACAATTAAAAAAATAAAGAGTTTTACCATACTCTACAAACAATAATCATACAAAATACTTTTCAATGATAATAATTAATGATTGATTTTTTAATAAAGATATTATTTAAAATAAAATATTATTTAACATGTAATATTTATTCATTAATTATGTTTTAAATATAGACTTCATAAAATATTAATGAGGTTGAAAATGATTATGATGAAGTTACAAAGAAGCATGATGATATTTTATTAGGCATTGACAAGATTGAATTAATTCCATCGACATTTGATTCAAATTCTACTTATATGGACACCGAATAATTTAATGCGTTCATTCAACAAAAGTACATATGTTGTTGGTTTAGAATTTATATTTTTGGATGTTTTGTTTTAAATATTTTAGAATTTATATTTGGTTTGTATTTTGAATATTAAATTAAATTTATTTTGTTGGTTTAAAATTTAAATTTGATCCATATATATAAGTCTTGCATTGGAACTAGTTAGATATTTTTGTTGGATTTTTTTAATTAACTCGGGTCAACCTAGCTGATTCATAACCCAATTATTGTACCGGGTCGATCATCGGTTTAAAAACTATGTTACTAAGTACTATTCTTTTTATTATTATAGGTGTTCGGGCCAGTTTGCACGCACCTCGACTAATCCCACGGGCCCTAAAGTTAACAACCATGTAACCTTTCAGTGACCTCTTAATTTGTAAAACTCAAATAAATAATTTTTAAAAAATAAATTCAGAACCTGACTAGTTAAAATATACCTCTCTCGTGTTAACTAATTAAAACATTTTCTTCGTAATTGTCGAAGACATTGCCATTTTGAGTTTGAAGACTCTCTCTCTCTCTCCCCCTGGTCCACCAGAGACACGGAGAAACTTGTAGGACAGAAATTCAATCTGTCTCTCCGTTTGATCCTTGTCATCTTAGTGCCATAAGGACACAATGGCATAAGCAAGTAATCTGAAAACAATTGATATTCCTTTTGTTTTCTTTTAGATTCTTTAGGTATCATTGCACTCTTCCCGCAACCACCTGTTGGTTGCCATCAAATCCTCTTGGAGGATCCTTAATTGCATGAGTCTGTTTCCCCTGTTCATACATTCTTTAATTATTTTTTTTTCTTTTATCCTTGCTGATAGAAAAGGAAGAAGAAAAAGATTCATTAGGTGTCAAGAGCCATAGATGCATATTTGTAAGCCTCGTCGTTAAGAATTGCTTTGTTCATGGAATGTTTTCTGCAGATTGTGTAGCAGCAACAGTGACAACAGACTTGGTTACTGGGAATTCTGTGTTTAGAAAGATGGATTTACAAGGAATTGCTGAAGCAGTAGGAGTATGTCTGGGTGCTATTACTTGTGCTGCAATTTTTTCTTGGTTCTCTAGCGCTCGCAATAGGGTAGACCGTATCTTTACGATCGGCTGCAAATTGTCGGTATCTATTTACTAATCAGAACTAGTAATTCTTCTGGGTATCACCATGAACTATTGATATCATTATTTATTCTAGTCCTAATAACTAATCAATCTTTTTCCAAGTATTTAAGCCCATTGTTTAGATATGTCAATATAGTTATCATTAACCTCCTTTCGTGGAATAACTAATTAAGTTCTAAATGAAAATATAATATTAAAAATTTTTTTGATATCATTAATCTCGATTCAGGAATAGCTAATTAAGTTCTAAATAAAATATTAATATCAATATAACTCATTAATATTATTAGCTAACTAAAAATCTAGAATAACTAATCAAGTTTCACTTTAATATCTTACTTATATCTTTTTTTAATTGCCGATGTCAAGGGTTCCTTGACATTATTAACCTCTTATTAGAGTAGCTAATCAAATTCAGTCATCTACTCTCTTTTCTTTCATAATTCACTTATTTGCTTATTTTCATGGTAATATAAGAAATAATTTAATTTCTACATTAACAATATTAATATTAACTTAATGTAACAAAATTATAAGTGCGAAACACCTACCTATTGTTTAAAATCTCTATTTGCTTATTTTCATGGTAATATAAGAAATAATTTAATTTCTACATTAACAATATTAATATTAACTTAATGTAACAAAATTATAAGTGCGAAACACCTACCTATTGTGTTTAAAATTTCTTTTTTCAGCTCGGGTTAGTGGCATCACTGTTAAAGTATCGCTTGCAAATCAATTCTCTCATTGATTTGTATTACCCTTAACAATTTTAAAATAAAAATTTACTGTTATATTTAACTTGCCCTTATCAATTTTTATCAACGTTTTACTATGTTTTCTAACAGATTTGGTTGTATTTGCCATATAAATTCATCATTCAAATTTCTCATTAATTATTCTTCATAAAGTTTACGAAAACATATATTGAGTGATTGAAGACATTAGGCTTGCATAAATTTAAAGAAGTCTAGTCATTGGTTGATTGAATTTAATTTAGTTCTAATTTTTTTTATTACAATGTATTTGGTTTTGAATTTATTTTTGTTTTCAATTTCATCTGTCAACATTTAATTTTATATCAAGTTTGGTCGTTATTCTTTTGATTTTGATTTGTTATTTTCTTATCCTTATCTTGATTGAAATTGTTTTTCAATTTCATCCATCAACATTTTATTTTGTTTTATTTTTATGTCAAATTTGATCCTCATTCTTTTTTATTCTGTTTTTTGGTTTTGGATCTTTTTTAATTGTTGAATTTGTTATTTCAATTTTATCCTTTATTATTTTGGTTGGTTTAGAACTTGACTTCAATATTTTTTTTCATAATTGACTTCAATATCCCCATGTCATAGGTTTGAGAGATTATATCGGGTTGGCTTTGAGTTTTTTTTGGTTTTTTTTTTTTTATTTTATCATTCAACATTAGATTGGTTGGAAATTGACATTTATTATTTTCTTAACTTTTCTTTCTATGGAGTTATCTCAATCTCATATCTTAGGTCATGGATTTGATGGGTTTGTAGTGGTTGACTCTGGTCTTTTTTTCTTTTCTTTTTTTTTTAATTTTTACCCTTTAATATTAGATTGGTTTTAGAATTGAACTTTGTATTTTTATTCAATTTTCTTTTCACGGGTTTATCTCAGTATCACAACTAGGTTATGAACTTGGCGTGCTAACTCAAATAGATTTAGGTTAATTTTTTTCTTTTAATTTTTTTTTTCTTTTTAATTTCATCCTTTGGTATTTTTATTTATTGTGAATTGAGATTCAATTTTTTTTCAGATTATCTCGTTCGCATTTAATTTTTACTTTGTTAACAAATAAGATCATAAAGACCTTTTAAGAATATTGTAAAGATAAATTTATAAAATATTGGCAAATGTTCATTTTTTACATTGAATCGTTGTTGATTTTTTTTCTTTATTTGTTGTCAATATCTTCTTTTCTAATTATATTATTATATTAGTCGAGCTTATTAAAATCAACCAAGTCAATAAACAAAGTCTTAGATTTATTTTTTTGATTGTTAAAAACGTTTACATTGCCTTAGCATCTTTGTTTATGTTGAAAAAGAATTTTGGCCAGCCTGCTGCGTAGCGCAAGCTACCTATCTAGTATATACATACTCAAAAATCAATTGTTAATATTACTATAAAAGACATTAATATTATTTAAAAATAATGGCATAATTGAATAATTATTTAAACATTATTTAAATTTAAAAAAATGAGAAAAAAGAAAATACAATGAGAAAAAAAATTGAAGGACTCGGTGCGCCTGGGTTAATGGTAACCAAAATCCGACCGTTCAAAAGGTTTTTCTCCTTGAAATTTTTTGATGACTTTGGGACCTAAAAACAGATATCCCAAAAACATAAGGGATCGAACTTTAAAAAAAAAAATTGAAGGATTAAACTTTAAAGCGTACCTCTTGCAACAGTAAACATGGAAAAAAGCTTCTTTTTTTTTTTATCAAATTTCAAATTTGATCCTTGCTATTTTATTTTTGTCTTTTTTAATAATTCAAAATTTTCTAATGTAAAATCAGCACATCATTCTATACTAAGATACTGTTTATTTTTAGTGTTTTTAAACTGTTAGTTGTGGGGTTATCCACGATTAGTGCGAAACCTATAGTAACTTTTAGTGTATACCTCCACGTAAATATGGGCCAAGTCTTCTATAAAATCAACATGGAGCAAGCGTATGAGCACTTCACAGGGAGCAAGCGTCTGAGCACTGCATCAACGAACATAAACTGAGCCCTTCTTGCCCATTGTAGCAGCAACTGTCAGAAAAATCATGTTATTCTTATGGGTTTGCCCGCCATGTTCTTGGATGATGGTATAAACGGGTTCCGGTCACAAATAATGGATATGATGATATCCGCCGGGAAAGTCAAATTCCCAGAAAAATATGGCATTTCTTGGCAAACCATTCAAATAAATAATAATATCTTTCAGTTGATTATTGATTTGTGTGGCGTGGAGCGACGGGAAGGAAACTGATCTCGAGATTCCTTGCCATGGGCAGAGAACTGATCTCACGTTTTCTTGTATTTTGATAATGTTCCCTGCATCTGCTAAGCTCCTCGTGAGATAAGTGTGTAGAACACGTCGCTGCTAGTGGCAAATAATTGTGAAGTTTTTTTTAGAATAATATAATTTTAATTAAAACCTTGATAAATAAGGAATGAGAGAAAAAGAATAAATAAATAAATAAGAAAAGGTAGAAAATACTGCGTTAGTTTTGGTTTCTTCTATTAGTAGCAAGATAGCGCATATTGAATCATCTAGTAGGTGGTTAAATGATAAGAGCTTGGAATTAAGGGTTAGTTGTCCTTGTGGTTTCAGATTAGAGCCATGTGGTTGCTAATATGATGGTCACCGGAGACTTATATGGTTATTAATTTCAGAATCCGTGAAATTAGTTGAGATGTGCACAAGCTGGCCCGAACATTCACGTTAATAAATTAAAAAAAATATCACGCGTATTGAATTAATTACAAGTATTACAGAATGTATTTAAGTAGCAGCCATGATAAAAGTTTATCTAAAAGTATTATTTAATTATACAAACAGCTCTAATTACTACTAGCATCTAATAATTGCTTTTTAAATTGATTTTTGTTTAGTAATATATTAAAATAATATATATTTTTTATTTTTTAAAAATTTATTTTTAACATTAACATATCAAAATAATTGAAACTAAAAAAAATAAAAAATAAAAAATTATTTTTTTAAAAAAAATTAAAACTTAAAAATAAACAGACTATTCTATATAAATCTACGTAGAAGTAGCACTTGATCACGACTAAGCCACACTACACTTTTACAGTGTAATGGAAAAGTCACATCCGAAGCTTTCATTTGAACATGTTTGGAAACGCGGTGCAAACCGTGTTTTTAAAAAAATTAAGTTTTTTTGCTAAAATTTAATATGATTTGTATGTTTTGGATTGTTTTGATGTACTGATGTTAAAAATAATTTTTTAAAAAAATAAAAAAAATTATTGACATATATTTCAGTATAAAAAATTATTTGAAAAGCAACCGCTACCACACTGAAATACCCTTGCGTAGTACACATGGTGCCAAACTCGTGTACTTTTTTGGAGTCCCATTTACTTCTCTTTTTTTAAGTTATCAAGACATTTAGAAAATAAAAGAAAATAAAATAAAAATTATTTTTTCTTTTCCTTTTGTGTTTGTTAGTTTTTTTTTAAAGTTGGCTGAGGAAATAATTAATAAGATAATACTAGTTATTATAAAAAATTTCAATTTGAATAAGATGAGTGTACTTTCATATATTGTTTAATTAAATAAAAAATTTATGAATAAAGAATTAAAAATATCTTAATTTGAGAAAAGAAAAGGAAAAAAAACTCCTTAGATTTGTTAATATAAACTTACCAACATATTTTGCATCAATATCCTAACATCATGTCATTGCAAAACCAAAATATAAAATCATCTAGTAGGTGGTTTAATGGTAAAAACTTGGAACCAAGGGGTTTGTTTTCCCTATAGTCCCAGGTTCGAGTCTTGTGGTTGTCAATATTAATGGCCACTGGAGATTACCTGGTCGCTAATTTCAGGGTTCATGAGGATTAATCGAGGTGTACGCAAGCTACCCCGGACACCCCCATGTTAATTAAAAAAAAAACCAAAAAAATAAAGGAAAACATGCCTACAGGATTTTCACTGAAAATGGAGGTAAAGAGTTTGAAGTCTTCTCTTGCTCGAGGACTTGCCCTCACCATTGTCACTGGACATCCAGATGAAGGACAAGAACCTTTCCTTGAGAAAACAACAATGCCACACATTGTGTTGCTGCGGCGGATAAACTGGCTCCATACATGTGGAAGTGGATCTTGTCAGCGATGGTTAAACTCTTTTTTTCTTTCTAACATAGTTGACCAAATGTTTTGGCAAAATGGTACAGGGAATAAAATTTAAGGGAAATAATACAGTTTTGTCGGAGACAAGACTGAGTTTTATGTCTTTGACTTTAAAAACACGAATGGGATTTGCATCTCTAACTAAAAGACGTGAATCTCATTACTGTTTTCATTCCAAACCCTAAATTCACAATGCGCCGCGTTCATTTACCTAATGAATTTATAAATAACAATGACAACATCTTCTAGATGTGATATCTATCCAACCATCTTAAGTGTAGTGCCACTACTTGATCTAGTAAATTTTTTTAAGGTCATTGAAAATTTATATGGCTGTTAATTTTAGAATATGTAAAATTAGTCGCGGTGCGCATAATCTAACCCGGATATCCCACATTAATAATATAATAATAATGATAATAATAAACAAATTCATCATTTTTAAAATCATAAAGATCAATAATAGCCTTTTGACCATCCCATGATAAATTGTCAAACTAATATTCAATAAATACAAATTCATAAATAAAACACATTTAATGTCACATATTAACTACAAGATGTTAAATACTTACAACGTTTTGAATCCATTATGTATGTGGTTTATACTCCATGTTCTTGCATGGAGGAACTTGTGATGTGTTTGGTGTGATGAGAGAACGTGTTATACCCATAGTTATCAAACCCGACCTGGGGGTTGATCCGGCCAAAGGGTCAGGTCCCGGGTTTCACGGGTCAACCCGGAAAAATTTTAAAAAATTAAAGTTTTAATGAAAAAATTAAGAAAAAATCCATGTGAATATAAATTATACATGTTGTAAATAATGAAGTTTAAAAGAATATTTTAAAAAGTTTTTTATCCCATATTAAAAAAAACATAATTTTTTTTCTTGTGAACATAGAGTATATATACTAAAGGGCTTTAAATCTCATATTGAAAAAATAATTTATTTCTTGTGAACCTAGAGTATATATATTAAAGGGTTTAAAATCTCACTTTGAAAAGATATTATGTTATCCTTTTAAGTTGAAGTATTTAAACCAAAAGATTTTTTATCCCACATTGAAAAAACATAACTTTTTTCTTGTGAATATAGAGTATATATACGAAAGGGCTTCAAATCCCACATTTAAAAAATAACTTTTTTCTTGGAAACATAAAGTGTATAAACTAAAGGGTTTCAAATACCACATTAAAAAAACATAACTTTTTTCTTGTGAACATAGAGTATATATACGAAAGGACTTCAAATCCCACATTTAAAAAATAACTTTTTTCTTGGAAACATAAAGTGTATAAACTAAAGGGTTTCAAATACCACATTAAAAAAACATAACTTTTTTCTTGTGAACATAGAGTATATATACGAAAGAGTTTCAAATTCCGCATTGAAATAATAACTTCTTTCTTGTGAACATAGAGTATGTGTATTAAAGGGTTTCAAATCCCACATTGAAAAGATATTTTGTTATCCTTGTAAGTTGAAGCATTTAAACCAAAAAGTTTTTTATCTCACATTGAAAAAACTTAACTTTTTTCTTGTGAACATAGAGTATATATACGAAAGGGCTTTAAATCTCACATTGAAAAAATAATTTTTTTCTTAGGAACATAGAGTATATATATTAAAAGGTTTCAAATCTCACATTGAAAAAACATAATTTTTTTCTTGTGAATATAGAGTATATATATAAAAGGGCTTCAAATCCCATATTGAAAAAATAACTTTTTTCTTGGGAACATAGAATATATATACTAAAGACTTCCAATCCCGTATTGCAAAAATAAAATATTTTTTAATACTTATATAGTGAACTTAAAAGAGTGTTAATAACCAACTAAAAAAATATATAAAAAAAAGAGTATAAGAGAAAAACCACATTTGAAAAGAAAAAAAGGGTCTCGTCTGGGTTCACTTGGGTCGCCCATGTCAATCAGGTTTTGTCGGGTTGTTGTACTGACCGGTCTTTTAACAAACTCAGATCGGTCTAACCACTAGATCAACCGGGTCCTGAGTCGATCCACCGGGCCAGGTTTAATAACTATGATTATTCCCCTATATCACTTCATATATTGATCCTTTGAAATAATTGGTTGCATATCCGTTAAAATATCTCATCTCTCTATATATCTCACTACATTATATAATAAAGATGATGTGTCTTCTAATTATAATCATCTTGCCTATCAATCAAACTATCATATCATATAATTTGAGCAATACAACTCGACAACCTCAAAAAAAGATGAGTGAGATTATTGTTGTTTATAAGTTCTTATTTAGCGTGCATATAGGAGAAGCAACTAAAAAGTCTTTTTATTCACATAACTTCCATTAATAATGCAATCAACTATATATATATATATATATTTGATAATTTTAATTATGAACTACTTATGGACATAAATGACAATAATGTTATCAATCCAGCCTATTATGATAAAACAAAAAATATGTGTTGGATTATATTCATAGTTCCTACTCCCACATCACCTAAAATTTAAAGCTAATAAATTAATTGAATATGTTAAACAAAATTATTTTAATTTAAAGACACAATTATAAACAATAAATTACATGTTTTCTAATGGGAATTGTAGGTCTAGTCCTAAAAAATAAACATTTATATCAGGTTTTAGCTCAATATAAGGACTCACTAAGTGGAGATGCTCTCATGATCATGTTGTATGGAAGAAGAAAAAAAAGCTAGTGAAAAGTAACCATCTCAAAAATATATATTTTTTTTTGGTAAAAGTAGCAAACATCAAATGATCTACAAAGAAATTTTACTGAAGCTATTCTTTCTTTAAAGATTAAGGAAAGTCAGACCTGAGCCTCGTTTGTTTGCTGGAAAGTAGTTTCTTTTTTAAAAGTAAATTTCAAAAAAAGTGAATTATTTTATGATGTTTGGTAGTGTAATAGAAAATGAGTTGAAAAATAACTTATTAATGTTTTATTTTTCTCAAATTTATTAAAATAATGAGGAACAAATCTTACAAATTAAAAAGTTGAATGAGAATGAAATTGAAAAAAAAATATAATTTCATAAATTATCTCAAATAAAATAAATAATAATTAAAATAATAGAGGTCAAATCTAAAAAATAAAAAAAATAAAAGATGAAAAAATTAAAATAATAATAATTAATATTTTATAAATTATTTTAAATAAAATAAGTAACAATCAAAAGAACGAGGATCAAATTTTATACGTAAAAAATTTCAATAAAAAAATGATAAGGAAAAAACAAATAACAGTTATAAAAATGAGGGCCAAAGTTAATATCAAAATTAAATTTTAAGAGATGAAATTGAAAAATAAATATCCAAAACAAAATATATATAGCAATCAAAAGTTTGAGAATCAAATTTGATATAATCAGCAAATAATATGACATTTTTAAATTTTTTGCAACTTCCGGAAAGTATTTTCCGCCTAAATTTTTCAGGAAAAACACTTTCTTGGAAACTAAACAAAATTTTTTTTTAGCTGAAAAGTATCTTTTATTAATCAACTTTTCTAAAAAAAAAAAAACAAATAAATTTAAAAAATAAATTTTCAAAAACAAACATATCACTTATGATCATGATTTTTGGATGCTGATTTATGTACATGTATAACTCTATTTGTCGTTTCATTTGGACTCTGCCGACAAAAGAATTGGCGGCGAAGTTTACGGTTTCTGTTTGTCTTTTTCTCTAATCAAA
>Ga0325411_1009743_pt1 | contig 10208 bp, 8 predicted proteins | sample PopdelMetagenome_13_FD_206181 | JGI IMG/M metagenome (GOLD analysis project Ga0325411, IMG submission 206181) | Populus deltoides microbial communities from Bellville, Georgia, United States - Xylem-PdIQD-R4 | ecosystem: Host-associated > Plants > Phyllosphere > Stem > Wood/Secondary xylem...
TTGTCTCGGAATCAGATAAAATATTATCCATGTCTTCAAAATAGGGCCAAGCTTTTTTCCCTTTCTTCCCGTTCTTGCTTTCCTGTTCATTTTAGCAATGGTTGTTACTAAGCAACACTGTATAGATAGGATGGAATGGCAACAGATGACCACACTAAAGACTCAGATGGCACCCCTACAGTGATCTGGATTTCGATATTTATTTTCCATTGGAGTAAGAATTGTACAAAAGAATGTCCAGGAAAACATTTGACTTGTGGCAAAAACTGTAGCAGCACACACTAGTATTCACATGCAATTATACGAGCTTCACTTCATAATAAGAAACAGAAATCAAAATGCAATACCAAAATTTAATTGTGAGAAGTGGAGGAACAAACCTCATATTTCTGAACCAGAGATGTCCATAAAGATTTGCACTGTCCTGGACTGCGATTGATCCCATCAGCCATTAAGTTAGTAGATATCTCTTCCCACAGAGCCATTCTACCTCTTACAACTTGAAATCTACTATGTAATTCCCCACGCATTTTTATAAGACTCTTAACCTCCTCAGGTTTCCATTTGTTCCGTTTAACAGATTTGGAACGCTTCAGTCTAGAATTTTCATTTTCCAACAAGTCATCATCACTACTGTCCACAACATCTTCCTTGAGCTTATTCATCTGTTCCCCTGGTGGAACCAAACTTTCATCACTTTTTACTAATTCGTTGACTGCGGAGGATGAAGGAACGGATGATTTCTGGAAATCATCTTGATCCTCAGAGTCAGAGGAATGTCCTTCAGCTAAGTTTGACCTTGAAGTGGTGCGCTCTTCCTTAGATAGCTCTCTTTCAAATTCAATACCATCAACTGCATGATTAAATGGTGGGAAAAAAAGAATATTGAGTATACTGGTTTAAAAATCCCAAGCTTTAGAAAGGTACTACTGCTTAGTTTCAAGAATGTCGACATTAAGCAAAGGTCAAAAAAGCAATTTCTATGCATGCTGAGTTGCTAGCACAAGGCCTTTCCAATGGAAACTCTCCTTCATTATTGTTAATTTTTTAATATACCAGTCATTTACTGATGATTGGCATAAGACAAAGCAAGAATCAGCTAACCTAAAGATGTGAGTTTAGTGCGGGCATAGGTTTTTTCACATGTCTCATCCACAGGCAGTCAGAAAATGGCTACCACCCACCAACTTATACAAGCACACGCACGCAAAAACACACTCAATTAAAACACAGAGATGCGGAGATATGTGGACCTTCCAGATTTTGAGGTGATGTTTTCTCTAAATGTGCATCACCATTTCCATCAGGTTGCTTCCTGTCCACCTGATTTCCTTTTGGATGCCCATCGACAATTTTTCTCAATGCCGATATCCCAAAGCCAACATGAGAATTGCCAGATAACCTTGCATTGAGTTCATCAGAAAGAACTGCTGCTGGGTTTTCCACAGCAATGGCAATGACTTCAGGTCTTTTACCGCTATACTTCCTTACCATCTTCCTCAACATCTCAGACACTGTTCTTTCCATGTGAGTTAAAGGACAGTTCACCGGACAGCTTGAAAGTGCAGCATGAGCAGCTTTGTGGAGTGCATCTAAAAGCTTCCCTTTGTCAAGCCACAGACAGCGTGTTGTGATTTTTATTTTTCCTTTTAAGCTTTTTTCAACTTGACCATCTAGATTTTGAGGGCGTAAAATTTCCATGCTGTAACGCAGAAATGTTAAGAAATCATTACAGTAACAAGTGTCACAAAGAAAATTCAACATGTTATTTCAGAATCTGCTAGAGCTACCTGACCACTACAATACCATCTGATGCAATTTTTAGTCTCTCATCAATGCAAAGCTCAGTTGATGTGCCAAAAGCTTTATCCCCATCGTTATACATCAACTGCAATATCAGACCAGATTTTATGAAAATGTACCTCAATTAAATTCCCATAATAAAACAATCAGTATTACCAACCTGCAAATTTTCCTTCCCAAGGGAGACAAAACCATTGGATAGAACTCTTCTGTTCCTCAAGTGAGAAACCCCAAGCATCTCTCCGTTCTTTATAACCTGACAGATTTGTAGACCACTTGTAACTTTTACCATGCCATAACATTATATGTAACTCAAAGAATTTGAAAGAAAAACAACATAACAAGAATGCATCTAATGTCATGTATACAATAAATCCATCATATGCACATCATTAACCAATGCAATTCGACATATGAGTCTTTTTTCAAGATAAACCATGCAACACTGCACCTAAAAAGCACTTTTTTTTCCAGTGGGCTTGGGCGTTATGGACAGCACATCCCAAGAATTGACCATTCTCATTTACATGGAAATCAGCTGAATTCATATAATTAATAGAGTAAACGAGAAAGAAGAAATGAAATGAGAATCAGTTGTCCATATACATAAAGAGGCCGGAGAGCCTTATTGTTCTATTCTGAAAGATTCTATGCTCTCACTAAATGCATCAAATTTTGGCAAACATGACAAACTTCAAGATCACCTTATGCATACTAATTACCATAAGAGTGTCAAGACTAACTCACAGTAGTGTGTTGAATGCCAGTTGATTTCCCAAGCAATTCATGTTCTTTCAAAAACAGAAGTTCTCCGTGTATGGGAAGAAAATGTTGCGGCTTCACAATTTTAAGCACTTCCTCCTGAAGAAATGGAATCAATGTTAGATGATTTTTCCTAAAAGTTGACAAAAATAACAACAATTATAGTATTGATAATAACAAGCAATTAATATTCAAGGCATCCAGTTCTACATGTTTCTCCATATAACAATGACACAATAAAAAGGTAACGGAATAACAAGGAATAACCTTCATACAATGTGTCAGTATGTGCAGATGCTTCTCTTTCCACTATTGACACAAAAAGCATAACATGGAGGAGTACAAGATATATAAACATTATAACTAAGTAATACAACTTAGCGAGATCCAGAGGAGTGGCATATGAGATCTCACCAGTTCTCCGCGATACCCATGGCCAGACGTGTGAAGCAGCTCATTTTTACCCATTACAATAGCTGACCCAATCTCTGATATGCGGTTCATCATTTTCATTACCCTAGATTCATTACCAGGGATTACCTGAAAAATGAAATATAAACTGAGAACATATCTACTAATTGGAAGTTCTTTCAGCAAGAAAATACAAAATTGATTAGCATTATGATCACATGTCTAAGCATCAGACATTAATAAACCTGTGGCAGTAATATTATAAGATAGAGGACTATCATAATAGTTGAGCATAAAATCAAAAGTCTGCCTAATTTAATAGTTCAAATTCACTATACACACGTGACCAATCAAATGCATTCATCATTTCTGGAAAAAAAAAAACAAGAAGAGGAGAGAAATGAGAACAAAATGGAGCGCACCATTGCTGGCCATCTTCTATCATATAACAATTCTCTTACAAAATCTCCATCAGGTTATGAAGCATTTTTGGTACTCCCTAACATATAAATGACATGCACAATAATAGATATCAAGAAAACCTTAAATTAAATACAGAGGGAGTGGGTAAAGGAAATCCTGGGCTTGCTGGTGCAGGAGGATTGCTATGAGATTGGATGGGAAGATAGTTAGCCCCATTCACATACAAGGTGGGTTTTTGCAATTTTGTAACAGCAGAACTTCGGGGAGTTAAGGTTGGCCTTAACATAGCTTGGATGGGATTGAATGTTATCATGGAAGTTGATTCAACAGTGGTTCAACATGTAATTCTTCAATATCAGTCCAGAGATGATCCTAGCTCCATACTCTTGGCACAAATAGAAGAAATTTTGAATAGAAATTGGAATGTGATAATAAAAATACATATGGGTAATATATGGGCTGATTGGTTAGCAAATGTAGGAGCTAGTGGGGAACTAGGGCTCGGCTTTTTCAGTGTTTCTCCTCCAGGGCTAGTAGATTTGCTTTGGGCAGACTATTGTGGTTCAGCCACTCTTAGAATGTGTCCCAGTTAGTCCTTTAGTCTTGTTCTTGGGCTCTTAAGCCTCTTTTTGTACCAAAAAGAAAGAAAGAAAGGAAACTGAATTCTATAAGATGGACACACTAACAACACGTCTGAGTTCTACAAGATTGACTCATTAACAAAACATCTTGGTTTATTCTACAGCTTGTAGAAAAACATAAATTGCATCCAACTACATGATCTTAGCATACTGAGACTACTGAAGGGGAGTTTGAAATAAGAAAAAAAAAAGAAGAAGATTAAAAAGAATGAATGCTTAAATCATTAACCAAAAGTCAGAAATCGACTTGTGAGTTCATTTTAAGAAGAATCCAAGCATATTATATCATAATACCTTAGCTGAATAAAGAATAACATCTTCCTTGTTCAGTTTGAAGGCATGACTGCTTCCATATGATGCAAGATTGAGAGCTGCACGCGGCTCTGCCTGACACAACAGCATGCACAGTCACATACCAGCTAATTGATGCAACAGAAATGGAATCAGGCAGCTGGATCAACTTACTTGTGATCCAGTTGTGACAATTAGCAGATCCTTAGGGGCATAAGAATCAATATCTTCCACTTTAACCTATATAATTTTGGAATTGTTAAGAGGAAGTTGTCATGAGGTCTACAAGAGCAAGATGGAAGATATCACTGGAAATCTAAAACTCTCAGAAAAACATCAGATGAATAACTTATGCAAAAACATTACTAGAGTGGACGGATCAATTGGTGCCTTTCCATCCTTCCATGCTGCATCCAAATATGTCCTCAATGACATGCCAACAAAGACCTGATACAATGATTCAAAAATCAAAACTGTGAGTCAAATTCCTTTGGAAGACCAAGATGATAGTTCTAAGAGGAAATGAGAAATTAGAAAACCATACCAACTTTCTACCAGTCAAATCAGCGGCAGCTTTCACACTTCCTAGGCGGTGTATATTTGATGCAAATTGAGTGGTGATAATCCTTCCTTTAGCAGCTGAAATACGTCTCAATAATGCATCAGCTACCACACTTTCACTAATTGTCCTTCCAGGTGACAGTACATTTGTTGAGTCACTCATCATCTGAACAGAGGTTTGCATCATTAAAACCTCAAGTTGCTCTGCCCTTTAAGGGCAGCTTTAGCAAAGAAATTAATTCACAACACATTAATGAAGGAATCAAAGGTAAAATCATCATCATAGACATGCATATCAAAATTTATAAAAAAAGAGAAAATAACACAATAAACTCAAATGAATACCAAAAGAATAAATATCAGATACAAATGGTCAACCTCAGAACTGTAGTTACAAAAATAATTTGTACAAAACAAATCATACAGTGTCTGAGCTTAAATATAATGGCTAAAGCAACTGGTCCACTAACATGTCACAGTGATTTTGCTCCTTCAATTTTTTTTCCAGCATAAAATGTGTGCTCACCATCAAGACGTTGCAAGTGATAACTTTTTCCACATTAACCTATTTTCCTCAATTCTACCTAACAAACTCCTTTATCCACATCTCAAGGAGCACATATTAGGATGTAAAATGTCGAACATGCAATTGTAATGCATATCATCTCCATTAAGTCTTAAACATTGACCTTTTCTGAAGAAGCCACTCTTCAAGGGAAGCATATTTCTAAAGCATTCCCAAACAAAGGCCAAAACTGTAATAGCATTATATCATGAAAGACATGACACAATTTACAACACAGCTTCTCTTCATTCCCACAGTCACATACACTCAGAAGGCATATTTTCATATGTAGGTCCCACAAAAACCACTATCTCTTCCACAAACTGAAACCGATTAAGTTCCCATGTAAAAACTATGTCAATATGGCAACAAATTACATAATCTTGGAGACTTACCAATGTAACTCCTTCTTTGGAGAGTTCCTCTAAAGTTTCACGATCAAAAACTTTTCCATCCAATGGTGATTCATCAATCTGTACAATATAAACCTCTTCTGAAGCTTACAAAATCATAGAGAGGGAAAAAAAACATATATAGACAAGCTTACCTTCCAGTCCCCAGTGTGAAGGATTGTACCATCAGCACAGCGAAGGACCAATCCACAACAATCAGGAATAGAATGGGTCACCCTGATAGGCTCTATTTCAAAAGGCCCAGCTGTGAATTTCCTCTTTGTTCTAAACACCTTAAGTCTAGATGGAACAAAGATCCCATTCTCCTTCAAACGTTTCTTGATGAGCTGTCATAAAATCAGTTTAGAAACACTCAGGGAATCAAAACTAGAAAACGTGACTTGTCATCACATAAAACACAAACAGATGGTCTAGAGAGCTGCCATGCAAGTGTGCAAAATCTTACAAGGTCACTTGAAATTGAAAATAATTTGACTCTATGGTTAATATCAATCTACTGAAAAATAAAGGGCAGCATTTATATATTATGAGCTATTTTATTAGTCCCCATAAGCAATAGTAGGATGTCAAAGAACCATCTCAACCCAATAGCTTAAGCTGTTAGGTGAGATCCCAGGATATGATTTATATTATTTTCTAACACACCCCCTCAAGTGAAAGCTCTTTGAGCTTGAAACTTGCACAGACTCATATTACTTGTGCTTAATTTTTATCAAATAAATAGGGATGGTGAAATTCGAACTCGGGACCGCTTGGTCATCAAGGCTCTGATACCATGTTAAAGAACCATCTCAACCCAATAACTTAAGCTGTTAGGTGAGGTCTCAGGATATGATTTATATTATTCTCTAACATAGGATACGTCAGTTCTGGAAACATGCATTCTAGTACATGTTTGTGCACATATTTATTTATGAAAGTATGCTTAAGTAAACCAAATTTAGTTTTATTTTCAGCACATATAGATGGATAAGTAAGACCCAGAACAAAGTACCTCCATCGTGAAGGATGATGCATAAATTGGAGTGTTATGATCCAAAGCTGGAACAACCTGCTTAGATAGTAAGAGAATTATTAAGAGTGAAAAAGACACAAAGCAAAATGCTTAAATCAAAACATGATTAATTATTTACAGCAATTAAGCATTGAACCAAATGATACAGCTTGGATAGCTGCACCTTTGCAATAAATATTAAATCAACAAACACCCCTTACTGCTAAAGCCTTAAACTAAGTTTAGATTCATGTTTCCTACACACATCCATTATGCTTTTAATAGATCATCCAATTCAGGTTTCCAAAGTTGCAAAGGCTCAGTTTTTTAACCAAGCTCGTTTAGCTAAAGTTCTTAGCCAAAAATAACACACTTTTGTTTTTTATCTTGCTAAAGAGAAACTTTAAGCACACATGCCAAATACTATTCTAAAAGAAACAAAATGTTGCTTCTTTCCTTCTACATATGTAGTCGTAGACACCATCTATCTACACTATCTAGGTCATATTGTAACTTCTTTCCATGTCCATTAAATGATTTTAATGTTTATTTTTTCTTGATTCATGTTAGTATCAATTTGGTTCCTTTTTTTTTAACCTCCTTTAATTAAAATCCAATCAAATTGTGGATCAAAACAATTCATTGCCACCACCTCCACCATCACAATTCATGGCATCATCATCAACAACCCATGATTGATCGAGGGAGTGCAAACAATAATTGATCAGTGAACATCAACTATCCATGATCCAGGTGCTAGCTCTAGTCTTTGGGTTGCTGATGTGCCATAGCCATGTAGATATTCCTTGCATGGCAACCTTTCAATATAGACGAGATCTTTTAATAGTTCATTAACTCAGACGTAACATCAACCATTCCTATTTAAGTGAAGTTCCTTGCATTAAAACATTTGAAAGAACATTTTGAGAACATCTTCTACTGCAGAATTATACGAAGAGCCAGATCACCATTAGATTGATGATTGCTAGTAATTATTGAGTAATTGGAAAGCATGAGTTTATGCCCAATAAAAAGAGGCTTCACCTTAGACATTAACATGATGTAAGAACCAAGAGCCATGAAGCTGAAAAGCTTCTAAATAATCAAGCATAGACACTTTTGACAAGGGAGATGCAGAAGGCAGTGGAAAAGATATCTTATTGTCTTTTCTTAACTGAAAGGAAAAAAAGTGAAAATGTGGGATATTATGTAAAAAAATCCCATGGCACATCTGATACCGACATATCAACATGTCATGCTCAAATATACAACGCAGAGGTCATAGGGAATGTACTCAACTGATAAACACGTTCATCTAATTGCACAGTAATGTCATCATACACTATAGATTTACTTCAGCTAGCATTGGAACAGTACAAAGACAACCTTATTCAGGCTACAACCAGGGTTCATTGTGTAAATATTGCATCAAATGCTAAGTATCAAAGATCCTCGGCACAGCCTATCTGAAGGCTTAACCAAGATCATCGGAAAGGATGAAGCATAATGGACAGCCCCCTTCCCTTGGAAAAAAATGATGGAAATTCATGTTATTCCCCATTTCAAAATAAGAATAATTGTCAAGAGGTACCATTCATGTATCAACAACCCTCCCATCTCATGTCGTTTTCCATCTAACTATCTTGGCAATCACACAAACAAGCTTTACATCCTTTAGCCCATCGCCACATCAACTAAGCTGTAATTAGTGTCTTGGCCCACCCTTAATTTATCTACAGAAAAATGTAACTATCTATGCAACTAAAACCCTATCAAGAACTACAACACAAATGTCAACAGCAGAAAATTTGATGCAGTTAAAAAGGCCACATAAACAGTAATTTAATCTGGAAGTGCGAGGTCAACATGATGCTTTCAAGAAGTCGAAGGAAACTTTACCCAAGGCAACGCACCAATGTGATCTTCATGACCATGTGTTATAATAACTGCTTCAATTTTGTGTTTCCATCTTCTGATAAATGTGGTATCAGGTATAATCTTTTGAACTCCAAGCTCATCATAACTGGAGCATGTTGTCACACACACAAAACAAAGTCAACACATCAGAAAGCAGAATTTTCAGCCACGTGTTTAACCTAATGCACTCAAAAGGAAAAAAGAACGCAATTTTCACTTCCTCTCACAGTAACATTTCCTTACTAACAATGTGATTTATTCTAACTCCTATGTAACTAAGATTTTTTCATATTCTATCCCCAAATCAATTAAACATTTAAGAAATTAGCATATTCTTTGAACAAAAAAAGCACAAATGAAAGCACTTATCCTCCCAAATTCGGCTGAATACTTACTCAGGAAACATAACACCGGCATCAATTAAAATATATCGATCATAATTCCCAACAAGCATACAATTCATCCCAATCTCACCCAAACCACCAATTGGAACTATACGCAGCGGCGGACCATCAGGCCCTTCATAAAACTGCTCCATCTTTCTTTTAACCGAATCTTCCATACTTTTCCCTGTCCCTTCCTTTCTTCCCGTCCTTTTACGCGGCGGAGCTTTCGTTCCTCTACTGCCTAAATGAATTTCAACAAAAAAATAAAATAAAGAATTAAACGAAGTGAGTATTTACACATTTAATTTCAAAAAATAAAATGAGAAAGGAAATGGAATTAAAGAAAGAAGACCTATAGTAGTTGTAGTAGGGGAGCCAGCAGAGCAGGAAACGCAAAGCTTGGTAGAGCTAGGGCGGCAGAAGAAAGTGTACGGACAGGAGGAGAGAGCACTGAAAGCGGCAGCCATGTTTGGTGATGTTGTTTTGAGAGGTTTACGAGAAGACGTGCAGTAGAGATAAAAACCTCCCAAAAGCCCTAACTGCATTTGCTTCAGGAAATTATAGAATTGAAACCCAAGATTTTGTAGAGACAGCGGTTGAGTTGAGGCTCTTCAGGGAGCGGGAAATAGAGCTACTGATGAGAAGGAGGGAGCAGAGCAGCAGATAGTTTTGTTTTTGTAAGGTTGAGAGATAATAAATATCCTTATTTCCTTATCATTTTAATTTATTTTTTTGAAATTGGATTGCTAGAAAAACACTCGCACGTGCCTTCCTAAACATCCACACGCTTCTATATTTTAGGGAATCATGCTGAATTAGTCCCTCCTTTTTTAGCACAGTTATAACTCGGTTCCTAATGCTTGAAAACCTATATGTTGGTCCCTTCAAAATCTGTTGTTGTTGTTGACATCTGTTGTCTTTTTGAATAAGTTGTTGTTGACATCTGTTGTCTTTTTGAATAACCAACTCTTACTATTTATGTTGGTTTTTCTCTAAGAATTTAACTTGTTAAATGGTGTATTTTGGATTAAGGAAAAAATT
>Ga0325411_1009747_pt1 | contig 10206 bp, 8 predicted proteins | sample PopdelMetagenome_13_FD_206181 | JGI IMG/M metagenome (GOLD analysis project Ga0325411, IMG submission 206181) | Populus deltoides microbial communities from Bellville, Georgia, United States - Xylem-PdIQD-R4 | ecosystem: Host-associated > Plants > Phyllosphere > Stem > Wood/Secondary xylem...
AAATTTGGGGAAATTCCTTTGATTGTTCCCCAATTAATGTCATAAAAATAATCACTGCATGCATCATCTGAAATGCAGAACCCGCCATGGAATCTCGCAAGTCAAGTTTACTCGAACAAAACACATTGCTTGAAAATTGTAAAATAGAAACGGATATACCAGTGTAATTTTTTTATAGGTGTTTTTTTTAATGAAAATAGTGACAAAGAATATCCATACAAAATTATCGATAGAATTGCTTTGCTGATATAATAAAAATAATTAAAAATATTAAAAAAATATTTTGTTGGTGATTCTGCCAGTAAAATTACACGTTATAATTTGCCGACGGACTAACTAATGAAAACATCCTGTCTGCATGTACATAAGAGATTATGTAAGCAAAGTTAAAATTGTTCTAACCAACGAAATCTCATCCACCTTTTTTCTTTTTCTTTTTTTAATTGCAAATCAAAACAACGACACCTCCCCCGTACTTTGCTAGAACTCTAGACCCTGTCATCACAAATTTGACCTCAACATTCGGTAGTGTCGGTATTATTATCATTGTTTATTTTTTTTTTTCTAAATATTGCTTATACCAAGTAAGCAAACCTATGAATTTATATTCCATGTTAATTTATTGATATTTTTGTGTGATGTTTATAGTTTTCTTATATATTTAAGTGTTTTATAATATTTTCATAAAAAAATTAAAATATAATTTGTATATTAGGATTTGATTGTGATTTGAAAAAAGAATTTGTTTATAATTTGATAAGATTGAGCTTGATTTTATAACTTGGGTGTGTTATATAAAAGAAATGATGAGTTAATTAATATGTATCAATCATATTTTATCAATTTTATTGTTAAATTAGAAATGTTAGGGAATTTGATATTTTATGAAATTGATAACAATTAAATGGTATTAATTTAAATTGAATAAGTTTGAATTGAAGAAATGATACATAATTTATCGAGTTTGGAATAGTTGTTGCTAATTGGATTTATTTAGTTAAGATTTTACACAACATTAAATTGTTATACAAATGATAATTGATTATTAGATTGTGGCTTCTAGCTTTAACTCTTCATCCTCTCAGAAGTAAAACCTGACATTTGTATAATATGATTCTTCAACAGAGAATGGTTCTTTTGTAGCCCAATACTCTTGACTTCATCATCATAACTATATTTAAAGTATTAATATTATGTTGATGGAACCACGCCATTCTTGTGTAATTAAGTTCTTTCTAAGAGTAAGTCATATGAAGTCTTTGCCTAAAAAATATAGCAAAGAACTGAAGAGTTCTATCTCTTCAGTCTCAATCTTGATACGAATCTTTTTAATGACACGTTGTACTTTTTGGTTAAAGCCTTTGATTACCATCCTACTATTGGATGTTTCTTTTAGAGATATGCCAATCTTTTACATCATACGAATTGGCATGATGTTAATTGTTGATTCATCATCAATCAAGACGCATATAATTCTTTGGTCTTAGACATACCCATTTATATACAATGGTTTATTATGTGGTTTTGCTCCAAGCTGCAAGTCCTTATCCGGGAATGAAATTGTTGCTAAACAATCAACATTGGTTACATCATCAACCCTTAAGAATAACTTTCAAACTTTTCAGTATTAGAAAAAAACTTAGGCAAGAGCCAATCGAGTCTCTATAAGGAGATTTATTACCTCAAACAAACTTGTTTTTTATAGAATATTCTCCAACTTTAAGACAATTCTTTTCATAATTGGATCCATTACATTTTTTTTAGGACTAGCTTTTCTTTGGAGAAAATTCTTCTGCAGCTACTACTTTTTCTTCTTACCCGATAGTTATAACATTGATAGTGACAATTTCATCTTGGAAAAATATTTTTGAAAAATACTCTCTAAAAGTGACAAGATTTCTTGTTGTAATAACCGACTCCTCTTCCCTTGAATAATATATTAATGAGCCTTTTTTTTTAGGATTTGTTTGCATCTTAGTCTTAACTGCCTCACTTTCTTTTCAATCATCTTTCAAGGTGGAGCTACCTTAGGAACTGGTAAAGTTTAATAGCTTAAACCATGTATTCTTTGCCTTCTTACTATGATCAATCCTTCATCATCATGCTCAAGTATAGCCATATCAATAGAGGATCCCCATCCGGTTGGTTCCACTTTTATGAAACTTTCTTCAATAACATTTAACAAAGCATATCTTTTACATTTTTTTTTCTTTTTAGAAACAAACGTAGATCATCCATATCTAACTTCATCTTTAAATTCTGAGGAAGATTTAGATCTTTAAAATCTTCTATCATGACCACTTTGAATTGAATAAGAAGTGTTATTTGTGATATATGATTAGTTGAATCATTAGCATCAATGATAACTTTTTTTTTGCAAAGCAAGCTTAAGACAGGAATAAGATTCAAAGATTCAAAGAAAATCATTGTCATATTTGTATTTGTGGTTTCTTCTCCTCCTTCAAGTTGGATCTTTCCTTCATTCTTCATATGAATTATCAATCTTTAAGGACAAAACATTTCTCAATAGGATGACTAACTATTTGGTGATACTTGCAATACTTTGGATGATCAACCATATCAACTTCGTCAAGCCTTTTATGTATAAAAAGTTCGATCAAACTTCGTTCTCGAAGTTGATCTAGAATACCTGAAACTTTAAGATAAAAAAAGAATATTCTTTTTCTTATAATCGTTTTAAAATGGATTTCTTTCTGTCATGGATTTTTTTTTCAGGAAATTTTCTTCAATCTTCGGTTTTGGTTTGGTTTATTACTTAGAAACCTTTATAGGTGTCGTGAAGACAACCATAACTTCCTTTGATTTTACAAGCTTTTTTCCTCCTTCTTGTCATGAGGATCACTTGGAAAGTAGCTTCTGCCTTGCTACTTGGATTTCCAAGTCACGTGCTCTTGTGGAGAGTTATTCAAAAGTGAATGACGTGTTTTCTTGAAGACTATATATCAATTCCCACTGCATTATATAGACACATGTCTATAAAGAAGACTCCACTTATCTTTTTCTTACAATTAAATATTAAGCGCCTCCATCTTTCAATGTGATCCAAGACTGACTTTTATTTTTCTTTGCTTAGTACAAGCAAGTTCTGGCAAGCTTATAATTCACTGAGTATTATAGAAATGAGTCAAGAACTCTCACTCTAATTGGTTCCAACTATCTATCTTTCTAGCTTAAATCTCAATGTGCAAGTCAAAGAAGACTCTTTTTAGGAATTGAACAAACTGTTTCACCATCAAGTCTCTATAGGTTTTTGCATTATTACAAGTCTTAATAAAATGATCAATATGTTGCTTCAAATTACCTTTACCTTTACATTTTTAGAACTTTGAAGGTTGATAGTTTCAGTGGCATCTTCATATTATTGACATGCTTAGTGTATAGCTTGTCATGCGCAAGAGAAGACTAAAGAGAACCTCTGTACTAAACATGAATATTATCAACAATTATATGCTACAGTTGATAGAGAGTAAGTGAGCCCATTGATAATCCAGCAGTATCCATAAGGGCATTTAGTACTATTGTTCGATCGTGTTGCTTTTCAGGAACAATATCTTGGCTTTCTAAAGGATCTTAATGAACATTATTTTTAAATGGATATTCGTTCTTTTGGGTGCTTTCAGCATGTGGATTTTGTTTTTCTAATTGATCTATCAATATGTCGATTTGACTATCAATTTCCTTAATGGATCTTTTTTGTTCTTTTATTTGAAGAGGCATTTGATGGCCATGATCCTCAGAAAGTGATGTCTTAGTGATCATGCCTGGCATTTAAGAGTCAAATAAGGATGGGTAATCTTCTCATCTTTGTTTGGAAAAAGTTATAGAATGAGATCTAGACTTTGATTACATGCTTGAATTTGAGTCATACGGTGGAATCTCGATCCCTTCTTACAGATCTTAAAAGGGAGAGTTTCCAAACTTATATTTTAAGGAAATTGCTTTTTTTTTTCTTTTTTATAGAATTTTCTTAGTGGAGAGACCAACTTGGACTTTCCAGACTAAGTTATTAGGCGAATGGCTGGCAAGGTATCCACTCCAGCGCCTTGAGAATTGATTGGAGAATTGTTTATACTTCGTATTTTCTATTTTAGATAACAGATTTGTTATCTCGAGAGATGAGAGGAACCTGTCGAGCGTGCCAGAAATTTGTACACACAAAATTTCACGTATTAAAAATAAACTACAAATGGTGTTAAAATTACAATAATGAACTTGATTTAAGGGAAAAAAAAATAGAAGCTCTCTTAAGACTCTCTTCACGTGTATGAATCATCTGATTAATGGTCAAATATGGATCTTGTTTTGAATAAGAAAATGTTCACATGATCTTGAAAGATTTAACTGTGTAAGATCTTAACTTGATTTAATTTGATGAAGAAAAAGACTTTGATCATTTACTTCCTTGATGGACCTGAATTTCTTTAAGAGAACTTCCAAGTATTTATGCTTGGTCTTTAATCTGTACCTATTATGTTTGATTTAATGGCTTTGTTGTTTATTTATTGGCAGGTCAGGTGCAATTTAACTCAAATATTTTTTTAAAGGTATTTTAAAAAGGTTTAATATGAAAATTACTTAAAATACCTTTAGTTAGAAGGATATTACAATAAAAACCATAAAATATATTTGTATTGGGTTTTTAATTTAATTTGGGTACAAACCCAACAAATTTAATTTAAACTCAAACCTTAATAAATTCAATTTATTTGGTTAGGGGGTTAGGGTTATGGGCAAAACTTATAGAAATTTTAGTGTATACAATAGGGTACCAATTCACCCAGTAGATGAAAGTAGCTCACTACAGTTTCTAGATTCTATCCATATAAAAAATATCATAGTTTACCAACAATACCATGTTGATCATAGTTTTGAAATCCAACCCAGCCCGGCGGGTCAACTTGGGGTTGGAACCGAGCTGGGTTGAAGAAAAAATAGGAAAAGAAAAAATCCAGTGTGACCAAGCTGACCTAGCAAAACCCAGTTGTAACCCGCTGACTTTTGTTTTTTTAACTAAAATGACATCGTTTTGATTTAAAAAAAAAAAAAATCGACCCGAGCGACCCGGTCGAAACCCAGAACCCGGGCCTTAGACCGGACCGGGTCTAATAACTATATGTTGATCTTTCTCTTGCTCGAATATCAGAAGATAAATGGTGTGCACAATGTTTAAAAGATTGTCTTTTGAGGCCTTGCCTTGTACATGTGCTGCAGAAACTAGTGGTGATTTTGTTTACACGCTGGAGGAATTGCTTAAAGAAGAATTTCTGGATGAAGCCATAGCTGTGTCTTCGGATCCTCAAAGAAAACACTTCTACTACTGCGAAATCTGCTCACTGCAGAATGACCGGCAACAGAATCTTGGGAAAATAAAACGATGCAAGGGCCATTTAACTAGGAAATTTGTAAAAGAGTGTTGGAGTGAATGTGGGTGCAATAAGAAGTGTGGAAATCGTGTTGTCCAACGAGGGATACAAGTTGCTTTGCAGGTCAAAGTGAATTCCTGTTAGATACTTAAGCATGTTCAATTATAAGCCATTTGCAATCTGTTTCCTTTTTTCTTCACGGCTTCCTTTTGTGTATTGAATACTAATTTTTGTATCATCTAGGTGTTTGCAGCACCTGAAGGGAAAGGGAGAGGGTGGGGTGTTTGATCGGTGAATGCCTTGAAGAAAGGCTCTTTCGTTGGTGAGTATGTAGGCGAAATCGTGACCGATCAGGAACTTTATGAGCGAAACAATGAAAGGGCTGCTAAGAAGGAGAGGCATACTTATCCAGTGCTGCTGGATGCAGACTGGGGCTCTGAAAGGATACTGGAAGGTGAAGAGGCCCTTTGCTTGGGCAACGGAATTTGGAAACATTGGCAGGTTTATCAATCACAAGTACTTCCATAGCCCTCCTGTACACGTCGCTGTCTTTCTTTGCCTCTTTTTGATAAAGAAAACATTTAGGAGCCAGGTTTTTATCATGAATAAGTTTGGATATCTTAGTTAAACTCTTTTTGGTTGTCAGATGTTATGATTCTAACTTGATTGAGATTCCTGTGGAAGTGGAGACTCCGGATCATCACTATTATAGAGTATGAAACTCTAGATTCTCAAGCCCCATTCAGTGCTTTTTCTTTTTTCTCAGTAGAACAGAATCATATCTTGGAATTCGGTGGACGCAAGGACTCAGCTGTTTATATTTTTCTGCTTAACCTGCAGCTTGCTTTTTTCGCAACTAGAGAGATTGAGCCGATGGAAGAGTTGACATGGGTAAAATCTCCTTCCATTTTTATAAAGTGCTTTGTGCAGGAACGGCATCTAGTTAATTTGGCATCTGTAGACTCTAAGATGATTTATGGCAGGATTCAAGAATGTTTGTTATTGCAGGATTATGGTATTCAGTTTGATGATAACTATCATCAATTTAAAGCATTCAAGTGCAAATGTGGAAGCATGCGCTGCCATGACAAGAAAAGGAAGGAAATTATCATGAAGATCTCTGAATCGAATATGTATGTTATGGTAGCCTAAACGAATAGTTACTTCAGCTGCCACTGAGGAAAATCAGAGGACTCTTTTGATTTCCTATCTTGATTTTAACTGAGGATGGATTACCTTGTAATCCTGTATCCTGCCTTCTCCTCATAGAGTCTTGTTTTTTTATCAGTATACCATTCCGTTCATATCTAAGCGAGAATGGGTACGTAGGAACTTCCTGGTTTCCTTTCTATGGGCAACGATCAAAATTAAATCTCCATTCTTCAGTGATTTATGTCCCTTTCAGTTTTGTGTCCTCGACAAGCAATATATTTAATTCAACCAGAACTTGGATTTAGCAGAAGCACAATAAATCTTTTCTTACATGGATTGAGAACAGAATCCGTATTACTACTCCAGGTAACAAACAAGGTTGAATGACATAAAGTGCAATGAAAAACCTTGCTAGATGTTAACATGTCAGATACAGTTAATACAAGGGCACAGTTAATATAAAAAAATATAAAAGCTATTCAGGAATACTTTGGAGTGCAGGAGTCCAAGAACGCCGGCAACTCCCCTTTGCTGAATTGGATTTTGAAAGATGTTTTCTCCTCAGAAGATTTAAACGTTGTTCGAGGGACAAGGATGATACTGGTGAATATGATGCTTGATTAGCATTGCTCTTGCCACCTCTCATTACCTCTAACATTTGCTTTAAATCTTGCTTCCGTACCACTAACTTCATCCTCACAAAACCATTTTCATTGGTATGTGAAACGACACATCCGCCATTAACTTGTCCAATGGACTCCGGTAGATTGCTCTTCAGACTCCGATGATTTCGCCCTCTTAATAATGCTCGAAAATCTCTCTTCGGAGAAGCCTTCCCTTCTGAAACTCTCAAGTACTGCTCCATCTTTAATTCCCAGTACGTAATCCTGCACGTCGTAGATCGATATATGCCTGAATGTATTAACAAGTCCTGTATCTATCGAGACTTATATAGGAACTGGCAATGAGCCTTGATAAACTAAGATGTAAAAGTCGGTCAATTAAAAATGATTTTCAGAACCTGGCTATAAGATCCAGACATAAACCAATGATAGGTCTTGACTTTGTTAGCCACAATACCATAGTGCCTGGTCACATTGCTTGCAAATGCCTCTTGCTTTGAGATTGGAGGTTCCTATGCCAAAAAAAGGATTCGTTGACCTGCAACTCGAAGCAATCAAAAGAAATATTTCTTGATCTATTAATTAAGAAAGGATTCGTTGACCTGCAACTCGAAGCAATCAAAAGAAATATTTCTTGATCTATTAATTATTTATCCATGTATGATAAAAAAAAACCATAACGAATTTCGCCGCCCCCTCACATGCAAATCCTGACATTGCGCTGGAAGGAGCCACGCGTATCCATGAGATGAAGGGGTGATCTTTTATTATCTTGAATGAGCCAGGTGCTTGAAAAAACACAGCACAGGACAGGACCAAATTAACAAGAAAGGTCAAGAGATAATACAGGAGAATAGGGTAGGTGTACTGGTGGGGTCTTAGAATTGCAAGATCGTCAATTGGTGAGCTGTTTCTAACCTGCCATTGCCAGTCCAACCATTCCTCTCCTCCTCCTAGCCAACTTAACGTCCATATTCCAACACTCGTTATCTAGCTAAGATGTTCTTCAGCTCTCTGAAAGAAGAACATCATCACGCCTAAACCCAGTCATTTCTCAGGCTGCTTTTGGTACTTTGCTGTAACTGTAAGTGCTACCTGGTCAGTTAGGAATTCAACTCCTGAATTAGTAATTAATCCAATCTACTTTTGACATAATATTCGAAACAAAGTAGAGGATGCTCTAGTTGAAATGGGTTTTCGGCTTGTGGGGGGCACCGAAATCAGATGCATGTTACAGTTGATCAATTTACACAGCAACGTGCAGCAGAGAGTGAGTAGAAAGCACAACTTGGCCATGCCAAGGAAAAGAAGAAACATATCATCCATTAGAGGTGGTTCAGGCTCATGTACCTTTTAAGGAACATGGCTCGGTAGTAGCTTTGCTTGAACAATGAGCTCGTTAATTCTTTTTATTGCACCTGGATGTCAACCATTCTAATTTAACTACTTCAATGTGCAGTTTTGCCAGGAATGTGGTCATTTTTTAGATTTTTAGACTTGGAGAGCGCCCCCCCCCCAAAAGAAAAAAAAAATTCTCGTGCATTTAAAAATTACATGGGCCAACAGCTAACAACTACACGTTTATATTTTAAAAAAATTAACGAGCTTGTGATTTTTTAGACCTAATTTTGGCTAGTTAATTGTATTATTTTAGTATTTTTGGTTAATAATAATATAATAAAAATTTAAACAGTTTAAATTATTATCGATAAGTCCGGATTTAATGAGTCTAAAAATTCCCTATAAGGCCAAAAACTTACAGTCTCAGACAACGTGTAGCCCAACAACCTAAGAGGTTATCCTTAGATAATAACCCAACATCATGCGCTCAACCTAAGAAAAAAGCCCATCTTACTGACCTAATATATTTTAGATTTTATTCTCTCTACACCCTTAGATATATAAAAAAATATTTCAATAGCTTATCATATTTCAATCTCATTAATACATATATAAGAGATATTTATTATTCATTATTGTTATCATGACAAAATGATTCTCCAACCCCTTTATTACATAAAATGATAAGATTTATAGATTAATAGTACCTCATGAATACTTCTTCAAGTCCCAGGTTCACAGTCTTTATTTTATACTGCATGTATATTTTTAAAGTTTATGTCTTTATAATACCATTGCATTTTATTTATTTACAAATATATTTACTTAAACATTTAAGAGTCTCTGCATTTATTAAAAATGATATTTTATAAAAAAAAATTATTTCTAAATTATTTGAATTTTTTAAGAAATCATAAATCTTGTTTTTATTGGGTAAAGCATATTCGAATTTAAAAAAATCCCTAATAAAGGGGAAAAAAACAAAGAATCATCCAAAATGACAATTTTTCATCCCAATGTCTACCCCTACATGGATGTGTTCAATAGTTTCTCAAGGAGCCTAATTCTTAGTATAGTTCATGTAAATTTCCATAGATTTTGTCCTAATTCTAGTAGCTTGGAAAATTCATCTAGTTAATTTTGGCTTCTAAAAAATTTTCTTGGACTTAATTTTGGCTAGTTAATTGTATTATTTTAGCATTTTTGGTTAATAATAATGGAATAAAAAATTTAAACACTTAAATTATTATTGAAACCGGGTCTAAATTTTTTTCAAAAATCTGAAAACTCACATCTCAAGTAAAGTGTAGCCTAACAGCCCAGCGGCTCATCCTTAGAGAATTGCGCAACACCATGGCCCAGCCTGAAGGAAAGCACAACAAGTGACCTGTTGCAACTCGCAACAGCAAGGGGAAAGCTAGATAGCTTGGGCTTAATGATTTAGATGTCAGTGAAGGATACCCAGACTTATCCATTGTTGGTTTGGCCCAACCAACAGAGTTAAGGCCTGCAAGTCTTATTATTAAATAAAAATTCTAGATATTTTATTATTGGATTTATTTATTGAACAATGAATTTGTTATAACTTTTCTTGCACTGAATGTCAAACATGCTTTTATTCCTTCTTTATTTGTTCTGTGAATAATGTTATTTTAACTTAAATATTTTTAAGTATAGTTGATTCGGTTTAAAGCTTAGTATTTAAA